>Ga0193726_1000044_pt1 | contig 259075 bp, 237 predicted proteins | sample H2c1metaG_FD_144928 | JGI IMG/M metagenome (GOLD analysis project Ga0193726, IMG submission 144928) | Soil microbial communities from a riparian zone of the East river system, Colorado, United States - H2c1 | ecosystem: Environmental > Terrestrial > Soil > Riparian zone | place: USA: East...
TTGACCGCTTCCGTCTCGGTGGCGGCCTCGATCACCAGATCGCAATCGCCGAGCTCTTCGAGCGTGTTCGCCGGCGCAATGCGCTTGATCGCTGACTGGCGCTGCTCGTCGCTGATGCGCTGGCGGCTGACCTGGCGCGCCAGGTTGCCGTTGATGGTGGCGAGCCCTTCGGTGATGCGGTCGGGCGCGATGTCGTTGAGCAGGACATGAAAGCCCGACAGCGCGCAGACATGCGCGATGCCGTTGCCCATCTGGCCGGCGCCGACGATGCCGATCTTGCGAATGGTCATTGCTTCCGTCCGCTCGCTGCGGCTGCGTTCTTTGGGCCGTTCCTTGACCTCGACCATCTTAGCTCACCTCAGATACCCCGAGCCACACCTTGTTATTCCGGGTGCGGCCGCGATCAACGTTTGACTTTGTCGAGCTCGCTGGCGAGCTCCGGCAGCGCGGAATAGAGATCCGCCACCAATCCATAATCCGCGACCTGAAAGATCGGCGCTTCCTCATCTTTGTTGATGGCGACGATGACTTTCGAATCCTTCATGCCGGCGAGATGCTGAATGGCGCCGGAAATGCCGACCGCGATATACAGGTCCGGCGCCACCACTTTACCGGTCTGGCCGACCTGCCAGTCGTTCGGCGCGTAGCCGGCGTCGACCGCGGCGCGCGAGGCGCCGACCGCGGCACCGAGTCTATCCGCCACCGGCTCGATATATTTGGTGAAGTTGTCGCGGCTTTGCATCGCCCGGCCGCCCGAAATGATGATCTTGGCTGAGGTCAATTCCGGCCGCTCCGATTTCGACAGCTCCTCGCCGACGAAGCCGGAAATGCCCGGATCGGCCGCAGCGGCAGCCGCTTCGACGGTTGCCGAGCCGCCCTCGCCGGTGGCCTGGAATGCCGCCGTGCGCACCGTGATCACTTTCTTGGCATCGTGCGAGCGCACGGTCTGGATGGCGTTGCCGGCATAGATCGGCCGCTCGAAGGTGTCGGGCGCGACGACCTTGATGACGTCGGAGATTTGCATCACGTCGAGCAGCGCCGCGACCCGCGGCATGATGTTCTTTCCGCTCGTGGTGGCGGCCGCCATGATGGTTTCGTAAGGGCCGGCGAGTGCGACGATCAGCGCCGCCACCGGCTCGGCCAGCATGTGCTCGTAAGCGGGCGCATCCGCCAGCAACACTTTGCTCACGCCGTCGAGCTTGGCGGCGGCATCCGCCACCGCTTTGCAGCCGGAGCCGGCGACCAGCACGTGCACTTCGGTGCCGAGTGCCTTGGCCACCGTCAGCGCCTTGTTGGTCGCGTCCTTGAGCGATTTGTTGTCGTGCTCGGCAAGAAGAAGCGTCGGCATCAGATCGCTCCCGCTTCGTTCTTCAGCTTGTCGATCAGCTCAGCGACGGTCTTGACCTTGACGCCGGACTTGCGCACCGGCGGCTCCGTGGTCTTGACCACTTCCAGCCGCGGCTTGGTGTCGACGCCGTAATCGGCCGCGGTCTTGTCGTCGATCGGCTTCTTCTTCGCCTTCATGATGTTGGGCAGCGAGGCGTAGCGCGGCTCGTTCAGGCGCAGGTCGGTGGTGACGACGGCCGGCATTTTCAGCTTCACCGTCTGCAAACCGCCGTCGACTTCGCGCGTCACCATGATGGCGTCGCCGTCGAGCGCGATCTTTGAGGCGAACGTGCCCTGCGGCCAGCCGAGCAGCGCCGCCAGCATCTGGCCGGTCTGATTGCAGTCGTCGTCGATCGCCTGTTTGCCGAGAATGATGAGCCCCGGCTGCTCGGCATCGGCGATGGCCTTTAGGATTTTTGCCACCGCCAAAGGCTCGACGGCGGCACCGTCGGTCTTCACCAGGATGCCGCGGTCGGCGCCCATGGCGAGAGCGGTGCGGATGGTCTCGGCGGCCTGCTGCGGCCCGATCGAGACGCAGACGATCTCGGTGGCCTTGCCCGCTTCCTTGAGCCGGAGCGCTTCCTCGACCGCGATCTCGTCGAACGGATTCATCGACATTTTGACGTTGCCAAGCTCGACGCCGGAGCCGTCAGCCTTGACGCGGATTTTCACGTCCTTGTCGACCGCCCGTTTTACAGGGACGAGAATTTTCATGGCGTTGAAAACTTAAGTTATTGAGGCCTGGTTGCTGAAGATTTGGCTGTGATGGCTTTTTTGCTGTTTCCGGCGGCCCTCGGCGGCGCTTGGAAGGCCGCCGATGCTGCGGTGCGGCAACCTACCGGCCGCGGCCCTCCCGGTCAACGTGCCGGGGCAGCCATGGCTGCAGATATGGGCTCATGTCGTTTCCACGCATTCGAATAGCGCAACGCCCTGTGGCCGCATGAAATAGAACAGCACCGCGCCAGTGATCAGGCCGCCGACATGGGCCGAATAGGCGATGCCGTCGTCGGTGCGGCTCGCGGCATCGATGAACTGCCAGATCGCCCAGCCGCCGATGATCCAATAGGCCCGCAGCCGAAGCGGAATGAGGCCAAGGAGGCACGTGACCTTGGCGCACGGCCGGAACAGTAGATACGCGGCTACGACGCCGGCGATGGCGCCGGAGGCGCCGATCAGTGCGGTCGTCGAACTCGGATCGCTCGCCACAAAGGCAAGGCCCGCGCCGATACCGCAGGCCAGATAGAAGCCAAGGAAGCGCCAGTGGCCGAGCGCCTCCTCGATGTCATCGCCGAACACGAACAAGAAGATCATGTTGCCGAAGACGTGCATGAAATTGCCGTGCACGAACAAACAGGTGATGACCGTAAGCGGCGCCGGTAGCCCTGCGGCCGACGCGTTTCCGGTGAGCGCCGCGGGAACCAACCCGGCGAGTTGATCGAGCTGGTCCATCTGGTCGGGCCAGAAGCCCGCCTCGACGAAGAACACCGCGAAGTTGATGATGACCAAGGCCCACATCACGTAAGGCGGCTTCGGCCACCTGAACGGACTGTGATCCCATATCGGCATGACCATGGCTTGCCCTCTCCGCCGTCAGCGATTCTGGCCCGGCTGCCACAGCACGTCGCGCGCGCCTTTGCCGTTGGCATAGCGGCTGGCGACGAACAGAAAATCGGAAAGGCGGTTGACGTATTTGAGCACCTCATCACCGACGCTCTCGTTCGGCTGGTCCTTGAGCTCGGCGATCAACCGCTCGGTGCGCCGGCAGATGGTGCGGGCGAGATGCAGATAAGCCGCCGCCGCAGTGCCGCCCGGCAGCACGAAGGATTTCAATGGCGCAAGCTCGTCATTGAGCCGGTCGATTTCGCTTTCCAGCCAATCGACCTGCGCCTGCGTCACCGTCAGCCGCGCGCCATCCGGACCTTTGCCCTCGCCGGGCGTGCACAGATCGGCGCCGACGTCGAACAGATCGTTCTGGATGCGCGACAGCGCGGCATCGAGCGTCAAACCTTCTTGTGAAGTGTCGCCTTCGGTATGCAGCCGCGCAATGCCGATCGCCGCATTGGCTTCGTCCAGCGTGCCGTAGGCGGCGACGCGCAGATCGTATTTCTTGCGCCGCTCGCCGGAGCCGAGCCCGGTGGTGCCGTCATCGCCGGTGCGGGTATAGATCTTGTTGAGCTTGACCATCGGTCACTTCGACATGAACCAGAGCGTGGCCATGATGACGATGATGGCGATGAACTGCAGCAGCACGCGCAGCCGCATCAGCTTCTGCGAAGTGTTGGCGGAGCCGCCGCGCATCATGTTGTAGAGCCCGAGCAGCAGCACGACCGCGACCGCGCCGATGGCGACCGGGACCGCAAAATGGGACATGAAATTGGCCATGGCTACTTGTAGCCTGGGTTGAGCGGCAGCGAAACCCAGGAGCGGCGTTGCGGGCCCGTCCCCGGATTGCGCTCGGCGCAATCCGGGCTACAAGGAGGCCGCAATACGCAGAGGACCACCTGCATGATCGTCGATTTCCAGCACCATTTCACGCCGCGCGAATTGATCAAGGAGGACCCGGGCGACCGCCTGATCCTCAACTACGACGCCGCGGGGGCGCCGAGCTATACGATCCATTCGCTGCTCTACGATCTCGACGAGCACGTGCGGATGATGGACACAGCCGGCATCGACGCCGCCTGGCTGACCAGCGCCGCCGGCATGTGCGCCGATCTCGACACCTCGCGCCTGGTCAACGACAAGGCGAAAAAGGCCGAACGCGATTATCCCGGCCGCTTCATCGGCGCCGCCCACGCCCACCCGCTCGGCGGCGCCGCCGCATTCAAGGAACTGGCGCGCTGCCGTCACGAGCTTGGATTCCAAGGCGTCACCATCACGTCGGAATTCGACGGCAAATGGATCGACGATGCGGCGATCGAGCCGTTCTGGGACGAAGTGGGAAAACTCGGCCTGTTCGTGTTCGTGCATCCGGCGCTAAAACTCAATCGCGCCGAACAGTTCGACGCCTACGACACCGCGCGCGGCGTCGGCCGCGAATTCTCGCTGATCATGGCAACCATCCGCCTGGTCAATTCCGGCGTGTTCGACCGCCATCCGGAGCTGACCGTGCACATGGCGCATCTCTCCGGCGGCATCGCCTCGATGCTCGCCCGCATCAGAAGTTTTCAAGACAAGACGTTCTGGGGCACCGCCGGCAACAAGCGCCACGGCATCGCGCCGAAGCATGACTTCGACTATTACATTCTCAACAACCTCGTGTTCGACACCGCCGGATTTGCCGGCGGCATCGGCGCGGTCAAAGCCGGATTGTGCGAAATCCCGGCGTCCCGCATCGTCTTCGCCACCGACTATCCGCAAGAAATCCGCAAGCGCGAGATCGTGCGCGACTTCGTGCGCGATATCCGCGCGCTTGGCGCCGACGGCGAGAGGATTCTGTCCGGGAATGTCGGACTGCTGCTCAAGGAGCCGCGTCGCGCTCACGCATAGGCGACCCGCCCCTGGCGCCGGAACAGGAGCCACAGCACGATCGTGCCGTTGACCGCGTTCCAGCCGAGGCCGTTGAAGAACGCGGCGCGGTACGAGCCGGTGAGGTCGAAAATATAGCCCGACATCCAGCCGCCCAACGCCATGCCGAACAGGCTGGTCATCAAAACGATGCCGACGCGGGTGCCCGCCTCCTTGGCCGGAAAATATTCGCGCACGATGATGGCGTAGCTCGGCACGATGCCGCCCTGGAACAGGCCAAACACCGCCGAGATGACGTAGAGCGAAACCAGACCATCATAGAGGAGGTAGAGCAGCAGGGCGACGCCCTGCAGCGCCGACCCCAACATCAATGTCGGCAGACCGCCGAACCGGTCGGCGAAGAATCCCGAGCCGATGCGCCCCACGATCCCGAACGCCATCATCAGCGCCAGCATGTCGGCACCGCGGGCGACGCCGTAGCCGAGATCGCCGCAATAGGCGACGATGTGGACCTGCGGCATCGACATCGCAACGCAGCAGCAAATCGAAGCCAAGGCCAAGAGGATCTGTAGCGCCCGCGCCGACAGGCCAAACGCCGCGGGCGTTCCCTTGCGCGTCGCGGCACCGGAATCGAGGGACGCTGCCGGCGCGCGCCGGCGCAAAGCAACGACGCCGATGAGAAGCATGGCCGCGCCACAGGTCAGCGCGATGCCGACATGGGTCGCCCGCCAGCCATAGAGCGCGATGGCGTGCTGCACGATCGGCGGCCAGATCGTGCCGGCGACATAATTTCCAGCCGAGCAAAGCGTCACTGCGACGCCACGGCGGCGGACGAACCAATTCGAGATGTCCGCGATCAGCGGACCAAGCGTCGCCGCGCTGCCGAATCCGATCAAGCCGTGCGCAAGTGCGAACACCACAAGGCTGCCGGCGCCTGCGGCGCCGAGATACCCGGCGCTGAGCGCCACGGCGCCGAGCGCCAGCGGACCCAAAATCCCGGTCCTGTCGAACAGGCGGCCCATCAGCACGCCGCCCAAGGCAAATCCCACCATCGCCAGGGTGAATGGCAGCGACGCTTGCGCGCGCGGCACGGCGAATTCGGCCTGCACCGGCGGCAGCGCCACCACCACCGACCACATGCCGACGCCGCCGATGGTCGAGATCAGCATCGTCGCGGCGAGACGCAGCCAGGCTTGCGCCGAATCCGGGGCGGGGCCGAGGAAGATGGAGGGCTTTTCCATGGGGACGAGACTTGCCCGACGTGGCCCATCAACGTCAACCGAGGCCCCGCCTCCCAGCCCTTCGCGAAGGACAGCGATTGAAGTAAGATGCTTCGATGAACAGGCTCGAAGCAATCGACAAGTTGAAGCGTCAGACCCAGGCGATAAAAGCCATGGGCGCGACGTCGCTGTACCTGTTCGGTTCGATCGCGCAGGACGAAGCCGGACGCGGCAGCGATCTCGACCTGTTCATCGATTACGATCCGAATGGACGCTTTAACGCTTTCGACCTCGTTGGGATTAAACAACTTCTGGAAAGCGAGTTGGGCGTGGACGTGGACATCACAACCCGCGACGGCCTGCATCCGATGCTGCGTACCGATATCGAACAATCGGCCCTTCAAGTTTTCTAATGAAACATGCTTATCCGGTTGATACCCACAACGACTAACCCAAGGTGTTCGAAAATGAAAAAGTTACTCACAATACTTGCTCTCTCAACTACCCTGATCGTTCCGGCTCTTGCTGATGCACCAATCTCGACAACGCGAATTGGAAATGTTTGTAGCAACACAGTCCAGCATCGCGGCATTAAATACGCTCAGATCAGCGGAGGATATGGGGGATCAGCCCCTCACTGTCACTGTAGCCATTGGGACGCAAATGGCCACTGCGACGGTCAAGCTTGTAACTGACACCCTCAATGACCCGTGGGTGTCAACCGGATAAGCATGTAATGAAAGACTGTACCCGTCATCCTGAGGTGCCCGCGCGCAGCGCGGGCCTCGAAGGATGCACGGCCAATCGATTTCGGCCTTCGCCGAAATCGACATCGTTGGTAACTCCAGGTCGGCAAAAAACCGACCTGGCTGCCGTCGCCCTTCGAGGCTCGCTTCGCTCGCACCTCAGGGTGACGGGACGTGGGTCGCGTTAATTCGTCCCATCCAGCAGCCGCCGCGCGATCACATTGGCCTGAATCTCCGCGGCGCCCTCGAAAATATTCAGGATGCGGGCGTCGCACAGAATGCGTGAGATCGGAAATTCCACGGCAAAGCCGTTGCCGCCGTGGATTTGCACGGCGTTGTCGGCGGCGGCCCAGGCGACGCGGGCGGCCAAGAGTTTCGCCATGCCGGCTTCGAGGTCGCAGCGGCGGCCGGAATCCTTCTGCCGCGCCGCGTAATAGGTGAGCTGGCGCGCGATCATGATCTCGACCGCCATCATGGCGAGCTTGTCGGAGACGCGCGGAAAATTGGCGATCGGCTCGCCGAACTGCACCCGCGCCGTGGCATAGCTGAGCCCCTGCTCCATCGCCGCCTGCGCGACGCCGATGGCGCGTGCCGCGGTCTGGATGCGCGCCGATTCGAACGTCGCCATCAATTGCTTGAAACCAAGCCCCTCGATGCCGCCCAAAAGATTGTCAGCAGCCACCGCAAAACCGTCGAAGGCGATCTCGTATTCCTTCATGCCGCGATAGCCCAAGACCTCGATCTCGGTGCCGGACATGCCGGCGGCGGGAAACGGTTTTTCATCGCTGCCGCGCGGCTTCTCGGCGAGCAGCATGGAGAGCCCGCGATAGCCGCTCTCGGCCGGATTGGTGCGCACCAAAAGCGTCATCAGGTCGGCGCGCACCGGGTGCGTGATCCAGGTCTTGTTGCCGTAGACCTTATAAGTGTCGCGCTCGCGCACGGCGCGCGTCTTCAGCGAAGCCAGATCGGAGCCGGTATTCGGCTCGGTGAACACCGCGGTCGGCAGTACTTCGCCGGACGCGATCATCGGCAGCCATTTGCGCTTCTGATCCTCCGTGCCGCTGCCCAAGATCAGCTCGGCGGCGATCTCGGAGCGGGTGCCCAGCGAGCCGACGCCGATATAGCCGCGCGACAGCTCTTCGGAGACGACGCACATGGATTCCTTGCCGAGCCCCATGCCGCCGTAATCTTCGGGGATGGTCAGGCTGAACACGCCGAGCTCGGACATTTGCGCGATGATATCGAGCGGGATGTATTCGTTCTCGAGATGCCACGCTTGCGCAAACGGCACGACCTGGCCGTCGGCGAATTTGCGCATTTCCTCGCGGATCGAATCCAGCGTGTCTTCGAGGCCGCAGGCGCCGACGGTGGCGTCGGGCCGCTCGCGCATCAATTCGACGAGCAGCGCGCGATGCGCCGCGGTGTTGCCCGTCGCGATGAGATGATCGACGGCGGGCGTGACCCGCGCCGCCACCGCGCTCGCGCTCAAGCCCAGATCGGCCAAGCGGACGATCTCACCCTGGCTCATGGGAATGCCGCCGAGCACCTGCGCCAAATATTCGCCGGCGCCGATGCGCACGACCAAATCTTCGATCTCGCCGAAATTGCCGGTGTCGATCATCCGCGCGGCGTAGGCCGCAAGCTGCCGGATCGCCTCGACATAGGTGGCAAGCCAGGCGAGGCCATGGGTGGCGCGCTGCTCGCGATCGAACACCCGGGCCATCGGGCGGCCCTCGACCGTGACCCGGGCGGCGACGGCGCGGCGGGCATCGGCAAACAGCGCCTCGGTGGCGGCGACCGCGTCGTCGAGCGCTGCGATCAGGTTTTGGCCGGCGGGCACGGCAGATGCGGCAAGCGGCATAGAAATCTCCGAAAGCTCGATTTTTGCACCGCCCGGACGGCATACCAAGCTTACGCGTGCAGTGCACAAAAGCAATGCGGTAGCCCAATGCCGTCATTCCGGGGCGGCCGTAGGCCGAGCCCGGAATCCATAGCCACTATCCTCCCAGAACAGAACTCGGCGCGAATTCTGGTCCACTGGGACTATGGATTCCGGGCTCCTCGCTTCGCGAGGCCCCGGAATGACGCACGCGGCGCGCGAGTCCTTGCCAAATATTAACCATTTTCCGTTTTGCTGACGTGGAATCCCGCATCACGCATCGCGGCAACGAAAGCCCACATTCGGTCCCAGGTTTTCCCGCCCCAGGTTCTTTCGCACCATGTTCATCGTCGAAGCCTTCTCGAAGCTGTCGGTTCGCGCCCGCATCATCGTGCTCGGCGTCATTCCGGTGATCGGATTTCTCGCCAACGGCATCGCCTTCATGGCCGGCGACGTCGAAGTCGGCCGCGCCTTCGACAGCGTGCATCGCGACACCCGGGTCGCGGACGCGAGCCGCGATCTCAAGACCGGCTTGCTGATCATGCGCGCGGCGACGACCCAATATGTCGCGCGGCCATCCGACAAGGAGGTTGCGGATTTCACCGACGGCCAACAGCTGGCGATGAAATCCCTCGACCGCATCGCCGCCGTGCTCGGCGCCTCCGCACAGGACGTGGTCACGCCGATGCGCATCACCGTGCGCGACCTCAAGACCAGCTTCGAAAGCCTGGTCAACGAGCAGAAGTCGCTCGGCTACGACGACGGCCAAGGCATCACCGCCGAGCTCACCGCGGCGAGCAGCGCGGTGGAGCGCATCATCCACCAGGATCTGTCTTGGGTCGCCGACGGCGACGCCCGCAAAATGCTGATGTCGCTTCTGACCATGCGCCGCGACGAGCTGGCTTACCGATTGACGCGCTCGCGCGCGTCGGAGAAGCACTTCCTCGACGAAGTCAGGACCTTCAACGCACTGTTCGAGTCGGTCGACGGCGCACCGTCGATGAAGCAGAAGCTGAACGAGGAAGTGAAGACCTATAGCTACGCCTTCGCCCAATGGGTCGCCTCGACCGACAATATCGAGCCGCTGGTGGGGCTGATCGGCCACGATACCGAGACCGTGCTGCCGGAAGCCGACAAGATCATCGCCGCGGCACGCGACAGCGCCAGCGATGCCGGCACGGCGCTGGCGGCGTCGCGCGCGCGCATCCGCAGCTTCATCCTGTGGATCGGCTTGGCGGTGGTGCTGATCGGCATCAGCTTCAGCTGGCGCATCGGCCGCTCGATCACGCGGCCGCTGGAAGGCCTGGCGCAGGTGATGAAGCGGCTCGCCGACGGCGACACTGCGACGCGCATTCCGGCGACCCGGGCGCATGACGAGATCGGCGCCATGGCGCGCACGGTGGTGGTGTTCCGCGATAATATGATCGAGCGCGAGCGGCTCGCCACGGTGGAGACGCAAGCCAATACCGCGCGCGCGCAACGCGGCGAGACGATCGCGGCGATGATCGACACATTCCGCAGTTCCGTCGAGCAGGCGCTGGCCCGGCTCCGCGAGGCCTCCGGCGCCCTCGAAAGCGCCTCGAGCGGGCTCAACGACGCCGCCGACTCGGTCTCTTCCGAAGCGCGCGAAGCCGAAAGTCGCGTCAGCACCGCCGCCGTCAATGTCACGACGGTGGCGAGCTCGATCGAGGAGCTGGCCGCCTCGATCGGCGAGATCGCGCTGCAGGCGACGCGCTCGACCGAGGTGGCGGGCCGCGCGGTGGCCGAATCCAAGCGCACCGTCACCACCATGTCGGAGCTGGGCACCGCCGCCAACCGCATCGGCGAAGTGATCGGGCTCATTCAATCCATCGCCGGCCAGACCAACCTTCTGGCGCTCAATGCCACCATCGAGGCGGCGCGCGCCGGCGAAGCCGGCCGCGGCTTTGCGGTCGTCGCCACGGAAGTGAAATCGCTCGCCGCGCAAACCGCGCGCGCCACCGAAGACGTCGCCGCCCAGATCGGCGCCATCCAGTCGGCGACCGCCGACGCCGCGCAGGCCATCGAGCAGGTGTCCTCGATCATCGACGACATGTCGGAGATCGCCATGACGGTGGCCTCCACCGTCGAGGAGCAGAACAACGCGGTCGCCTCGATCGCCGAAGGCGTCAACCGCGCCTCGGTCGAAGCGCGCACCGGCGCTCAATCCATGAGCCGCGTCGCCGGCGCCTCCACCGGAGCCCGCTCAACCGCCGCCGACGTCAAGGCGCTGGCCGACGCGCTGGCGATAGAGGCGGCGAGCTTGCAGAGCGAAGTGCGGCGGTTTTTGACGGACGTTCAGGCGGCGTAGCTTCCTTTCCGCCCCGCGATAGCGGGGGAGGGGGACCACTGGAGCTCGCGTAGCGAGCGAACCGTGGTGGAGGGGGCGCCGGAGGCGCAGCTTCGTTATCTTCTCAGAACAGTGACGCCGGTGAAGGTGCTGGAGGAGTGAGAAGCGTGCCAACCAAAGAGCTAATCATTCAGGAAGGAAGATACTACTCGCAGGCTGATGAGAAGGCGTTTTACGACCGGCTGAACGAATTGCGCTGCGTTAAGTCTGTCAGGGGCGAGCCAGACGGCCTCCACGTTGCGCTATCCAGCCCCCCCACCCAGATGCAATTGCGTGAGCTTATCGCCCTGCTTTACCGTTACGGTCTTGACATGAGGCCGTTGGCATCGTTGCGGACTGAGCGGAATGCAGCTTGGTTTGCCAACGACCGAAAGAAGTTCTGGCACGCCAGAGTGTTCGGAAAATCGAAGCCTTAATTTCAAGCTGTACCACTACCGCGACGCCCGACAAGTTGACTCCCGTAGCCGCGAAATAAATTCGGGCTCATTGTCAGCACCTAGCCGTCTTCTTCGAAATCACGTCACCGCCGGCGCCCCCTCCACCACCCCTTCCGCCTACGCGCTCCGCGCTTCGGCGGACTCAAACCCGCCGTAGCTCGCCGAGCGAGCGAAGGTGGGTCGGGGTGGTCCCCCTCCCCCGCTATCGCGGGGGCGGAAGTTCGCACTGTGCTATGAATAGCGCTCCCGCGGAGACCGCCTCGCTTGCACCTGATCCCCCTCGCCTACCGCGTCGCCATGGACGCCTTCTATCGCTTCAATGCCGACGACGGCTGGGCGATCGCGAGCCACATTGCGCTTTCCGTGCTGATGTCGATGTTTCCGTTTCTGATTCTGGTTACCGCGATCGCCGGCTTCATCAGCTCGGAGAATCTGGCCGCCGAGGTGGCGCGCATCATCATCGAAGCCTGGCCGCGCGCAGTCTCCAGCCAGATCGTCGGCAATATTCGCGACGTGCTGACCACGGCGCGCGGCGGCGTGCTCACCGTCGGCGCCGTCTTCGCCATCTATTTTGCGTCCAGCGGCGTCGAGAGCCTGCGCATCGGGCTCAACCGCGCCTACGGGCTCAGCGACCCGAGGCCGTGGTGGCTGTTGCGGCTGGAATCCATCGGCTACGTGCTGGTCGCCGCGGTCGGATTATTGGCGCTGTCCTTCCTGGTGGTGCTCGGCCCGCTGATGTTTCGCACGGCGCTGGCCTATATGCCCTGGCTCGCCGAGGTCGAAAGCCATTTCAACATCGGCCGCTTCGTGGTCGCGACCATTTTGCTCGTCACGTCACTTTTGATCCTGCACATGTGGCTGCCGGCCGGACGGCGGCAGTTCATCGAGGTGTGGCCGGGCATCGTCGCGACGCTGGCGATGTGGATGACCTGCGGCTTCGTGTTCGGCCGCTATCTGTCCAGCTTCTCCTACACCTACGTCACCTATTACGCGGGGCTGGCCTCGGCGATGATGGCGCTGGTGTTCCTCTATTTCATCGCGCTGATCTTCATCTACGGCGGCGAGCTCAACGCCGCGATCGCGCGCTGGCGGAATAAACCCTCCCCTGCAGGGGGAGGGTGACCTGCCGAAGGCAGGTCGGGTGGGGACGTGCACTGCCCCACCCGCTCGCTACGCTCGCACCCTCCTCCTGCAGGGGAGGGTGAAGCGGGAGTCAGGCCGCGGTTTCGGCGACCGCGCCGCCGGTCAGCGTCTTGACCTTGCGGGCGTGATCGACCGCGTCGCGCGCCGATTTGTTGTGGGTGAAGAGCTCGAGCGTCGAGGTGTCGTCCTCGCTCACCGGCTGCATCGCCTGGTCGCAGTAAGGCACGCCCGCGGACTTGGCGACCTTGCGGTAGATGCGGAAGATGCCCCACGCCGCTTTTGCAACACGGACGTGTTTGACCAACATCTCCCAAGCGAGCGACGGATAAAACGACCAGATCGATTCCAGCGGCAGTTCGGGGCGGCGCTCGTGGCGCGCCTTGAGCCGCACGAAGCCGCCCTGCAGCGGATGCACCTTCTCGATGGTCAGCGATTGCGCGAACCACAGAATGATCTGCGCCAGCCGCAGGATATTGATGCCGTAGGCTTGGGCGCGACGCAAAATCGTCTCGATGTGCTCGGGCGTGTAATAGATCTGCCAGGAATCGCGATAGAGCTTTTCCCACTCCGCCTTGCTCATGTGCGCGTGCGGGGTGAGCGCGTGCTCGAGATCGTATTTGTTGAGGTCCGGATCGAGCGGCGCGCCCTTGGTCCACAGCACCTTGTGATCCTCGGAGCCGGGCAGCGGCGTGAGGAAGAAGAATTCCAAGACGTCGAGCGGCATCTCCTTCTTGATGATCTCGATGTCGCGCCGCGCCGATTCCGGCGTGTCGTTGGGAAAGCCGAGGATGTAGCCGGCATAGGTCCAGATGCCGACCGCCTTCCACTCCAGCAGCATGTTGCGGTATTCGGTGATCTTGTTCTGCCGCTTCTTGGCGGCGAGCAGATTGTCGGGATTGATGTTCTCCAGCCCGATGAAGATGCGGGTGACGCCGGCGCGCTTGGCCTTGGCGACAAAATTCGGGATCTTGTGGCAGAGCGTGTCGACCTGGATCAGGAAGCGCACGTCCATGCCGTGCTGCTCGCGCAATTCAATGATGCGGTCGAAGATCGGCTCCCAGTCCTTGTTGCGGGCGAAATTGTCGTCAGTGATGAAGAAGCGGTCGATGCCGTGCTCGAAATTCTTGCGCAGGATGCGCTCGACGTCGTCGGGGCTGCGGCGCCGCGATTTGCGGCCCTGCACATTGATGATGGTGCAGAACGAGCATTGGAACGGGCAGCCGCGGCCGGCGTCGAACGTCGTCACGTTGCCGATGGTTTTGCGCACCGAATTGCCAGGCAAAAATGGCGTCACCGACTCTTCGAGCGCCGGCAGATCGTTGATGTAATTGTAGAGCGGTTTTAGCGCGCCGGCCGCGGCATCGCGCATCACCTCGTCCATGCGGCCTTCGGCTTCGCCGGCGAACAGCGTGATGCCCATGTCGAGGGCTTCCTGCAAATCCGCCATCACGTCCGGGAACATCGCCAGCATGCCGGAAACGTGGAAGCCGCCGATGATCACCTGGATGCCGGCCTCACGTAAGGGTTTGGCGATATGCAGCGAGCGCGGATATTGGTTCGACTGCACGCCGACCAGGCCGACGAAACCGAAATTACCGTTGGCGCGCATCTCGGCGATGATGCGGTCGGCGCGCACCCGCGTATTGGTTTCGTCGATGGCGACGATGTCGATGTCGATGTCGGGCCCGAGCACCTGGCGCTGGGCGCAATCGTCGACCAGGCCGTACACCGTCGCCAGCGAATTCGCCGGCATCGGCGAGCGGAACCAGCGGATGACATAGCCGTCGTCGTCGTAATGCGACGGTTTTACCAGAATCACGCGGAAACGCTTGCGCGCGCTGGTGGCCTCGGTCCGCGATTGACTCGACTGCATGCTGGCCCCGTTCCCGATCCAACGAGTTTTAGCGGATACGGCAGCGCAACGCCAGTTTGTTTTCTACCGGGAACTTGCTGGAAAGCCGAGCAAAATTGCGCTATTTTAGCGCCATGCGATCGCACGATGTCATTGATCGACTGAAGAAGGCCGAGCCCGCGCTACGTGCGACGGGCGTCGGCGCGTTGTACCTTTTCGGCTCTCACGCGCGCGACGAAGCAGATACCAATTCCGATGTTGACGTTTTCGTCGACCCGCAGACGGACGAGGCGTTCGGTTTCCTCGATTTCATGAAGGCCTATGCAACCATCGTGGATGCCGTCGGTCCGAACATCGAGGTCGGCTATTCGACGCGCGAAGGGCTATCGCGCTACATCCGGGACAGCGTCGAACGGGAAGCCAGACGGATTTTTTGATAATAACGAGTTCTCATTCAGCACCGCGTGGGCATTGCGTCCGCAATGCCCACCCTACGAAGGCTCATGCCCCGCCGCCTCGACCACATCCTCGAAATTCCGCAAACCCGGCCGCGGAGCATTCACCAGCACCGCCATGTTGCCGGGCTTGTGGCGGTTGGTGCGCATCAGCTCGTGGGCGTGGGGGATCTTCTCCCAGGGGAACACGTCGCTCATGCACGGGCCGAAAACTTTAGGCCACGAGTGACATACCCAGCGATGCTGCGAGCATATCGCCAACGAAATCAGCTGGAAGGGGGCTAGTCGTGCGCGCCGCGATAGCACGTAACCCGTGGTCGCGTGGCGAGAGATCGTTCGCTGGCTCTTCCATCCAGCTCTGTAAGCGGAGGGCCGCGTCTTTGTCGCCCCGCGAGGCACAAGCTAGATTGATGACAACAGCGTCTACACCCTCGACACGTCCCAGGAGGCGATCTAATGCACCGGCCGACCCTTCGCGTTCTGCTGCCAGGAATGCTGTGGCTATTATGGCGTCGTCCGTCGCGGGAGTAACCAATCCAACCGCAGCAGCGACATAGTAATTGTAACCTGGATATTCACCCTTTTCGAGATATTTCTTGAACTCAAGATTTATCGCTTCGCGTGACTTCGGCGATGCGTTCCGCATGCGGAACAACGCGCGTCGCGATTTTCCTAACTCGATCGTGTCCTCAGGTACGTTGGCACTCGCGTGCGGGGTTTTGGTGTTTTTTGGAATCATTACCGGAGGTCGGTCCGAACGTTGGCGCAACGCGGATGCTACCCCTGGGTGCGCCCGTTCGATCCTCTGTGCCTCCGCCAAGACGCCCTTTGCTTCGGTACTCCGGGTGGGGGCGCGTCTGAGTATAGATGCGAGCTGGTATCGCGCTATGATGTTGGTAGAAAGGTCATCGGGAAACAGACTAATCGCTTCCCGAAGGATAGATTCCGCCTCTTCAGGCCGATTAAGTCGACTTGCTAGCAGTGATGCCAACTGGGTGCGTGGCACAGGATCATAAGGGAATAATCGCACGCAATCATGCAGCAACTCCTCTGCCTCGCGCGGTCGATCGAGCTGGTCTCCGAGCAGCAACGCGAGTTGATTTCGCCACTGCGGGTTCTCTGGGAAGAGTCGAATCGATTCCCAACCAACAAATTCAGCCGCTTCCAAATGGCCTTCCCAAGCGAGCGCATCTCGCCAAAGGGCCCAAGCATAAACGTTTGTTGGCTCAAAGTTTACCGCAAGCCGTCCAAGCTCACGCGCAGCGCTTGCGCGGGAAGCCAAATCGGCGCCTTCGCGTAACAAGCGCATTCCGATGTTACACGCAGTCCGCACAACGTAAAAAGTATCGCCAGTACCGGTAGCGTAACGTTCATGACCCTGTATCAGAGGTTCTAGGCGCGGAACGATCATGTGAAACGGCAACCTTGCATCAATATCTGCGAGTACTTCCCGCAACCGCTCACGCGGCGGTGGCTCCAAATGGTGACCGCGCGATCTAACACGTCTGCCTGTAACGATATTGAGTTCTTCGCGCCACCACTCGGCAGCAGGAAAAGTTCTGCGGGCCCGCGTGGTCTGTCGGGCGATCTCTTCTTCAACAGAAGTAAGTACCCGCGTTACGAGTTCCGCCCAGAAGGTGGCATCTCGGGGAAATGCACCGGCCAATACGTGCCATTCCCGCAAAAAACGCGTCTTTGCTGGTCGCTGGGCGTCGGCCCAACGTGCTAATCCGTGCAAAGCAGCCTCTTCATTGGCTGCCTCCTCACCCAGTGGCAACGACCGCAGCCCCAACAGGCCAACCGTCAAATAGCTTTCATCGTAGCGGCCGCGCAGACCGGCCTCGCTGCAGATACTGAGCCAAAAAGGCAGCAGCCGCCGCGACGCCAAACCCGCCTCTCCTGCGATATCCTGGGTCAAAGAGAGAGAGCGCCAATATTCGCGTCTGAGGTCTAGTCCGCGATCGACGACTAGGGTCTCTGCCCAAGCATTCCAATAAGCGAAACGGCGGTGCAGATCGATTACGGTATTGTGTGGCGCAACGCGTTGGACAACGGTCATCAAGTCCAACGCTGTCAAGGCGATACGATCGCGTTGCCATCGGTCAACGCGCACCGTCGCGGTACGGTACTGTACAAAAACCTCAAGCGTGCCTTGGTCGAACGCTTTGACTGCTGGATCTTCGGGGCCAAGTCCGAACAGAATCGTAGCCGCGGCGTCGCTCGGTTCGGCTCGCCCAAACGGATGGATACTCGCCGTACCCTCGGTCAGTGCGCGCACCTCTGCGGCTGGAGTAGCGATCAACTGGTCCAACCACTGATGGCGCCGGGGCGCGGTGGAAATGACAGCATCCATTCTATTCGTCCACGTCACTGCTCATAGGTGCGCCAAAGTCAACTCGTCCGCCATCGCGCCGCAGCCGGTCCAAATGTCTGTCACGCGCGGCGCCAAGCCTCACCGGCGGCAGCAGACCGACCAATTCCCCGACCTTAACCAGATGATCCACCCGATAGGTTATTCGAACGTGAAGCATTTCGCGAATCGGGTTCCTTGCGGGATCAGTCAGATCCAAGGCAAAGCTCGATGGCAGATCGCGCGGACCAGGATAGAAATAGGGACTGGCGCGACTTTCCAAAACCGTCGGAAATGCGAATGGACGCTTGGCTCCACGCGTTTCCAGAGGTAGCCATTCGGCAATAACATCCTTGACGAGATATTCCATAAGGGCGAAAGCCTGCCGTTGGCCCGCAGCGGGATCATAATGGCCGAGCCCCATCCGGTTGCGCAATCGCAGGAGCCAGTCGGGCGCGCCGATATCGGTAACAACCTCGGACTTGAAGGCGACGAAGGCAGGCCGGGCACCCGGATAGAGCCGCCACTGGTCTAAGAGCTGTGCAACAATGGCGTCGCCGCGGTGGCCCGATTTCACCGCGTCTTCGATATCGGCAAAGCTGCGACCGATCTTCGTCAAAACGTCATCCAGGCATTCGATCCGCACGATCTTCTGGTTGCCGTCGATATCCGGCGCGTACAGTGCATCATGATTGACGGCGGTGAAAGTCACCGGAATATGGTCGTGCAATGCGCCTTGCACATGCATCCGGAAATGATCAGCTTGCAGGGCCAAAACGGAGCCAACCGGCACGCCGGCAGCTTCGAACGCATCCCGGCGCGCATCGCCGACCCGCTCCTCGAACTCAAAATTGTCACCGAAAGCACGATCCGGCGCGTAACGAGATGAACGCAGGCGCACAAGGTCGGCGTGTAAGTCGGGTCGTGAAAAAATCATCAACTTTGAATTGTCGGTAGGAGCTCAGAAGAGCTACCATAACTAGTGTTGCGGAAAACTTCAACCGCCTGCAGCCTCGACCACATCCTCGAAATTCCGCAAACCCGGACGCGGGGCGTTGACCAGCACCGCCATGTTGCCGGGCTTGTGACGGTTGGTGCGCATCAGCTCGTGGGCGTAGGGGATCTTCTCCCAGGGGAACACGTCGCTCATGCACGGATCGATGCGGCGGTCCATGACGAATTGGTTGGCGGCGCTGGCTTGCTTCAAGTGCGCGAAGTGCGAGCCCTGCACGCGCTTCTGCCGCATCCAGACGTAGCGCGCGTCGAAGGTGATGTTGTAGCCCGAGGTGCCGGCGCAGAACACCACCATGCCGCCGCGCTTGACCACCAGGCAGGACACCGGGAACGTCGCTTCGCCGGGATGCTCGAACACGATGTCGACGTCGCGCTTGCCGGTGATGTCCCAGATCGCCTTGCCGAAGCGCCGCGCCTCTTTCACCCAGGTGTCGTATTCGGGCGTGCCGACTTTCGGCATCGCGCCCCAGCATTTGAAATCGTTGCGGTTGATGACGCCCTTGGCGCCGAGATCCATGACATATTGGACCTTCGCCTGATCGGACACGATGCCGATGGCATTGGCGCCGGACGCGGCGACGAGTTGCACGCCGAACACGCCGAGCCCGCCCGACGCGCCCCAGACCAGAACATTGTCGCCGGGTTTTAGGATGTGCGGCGCATGGCCGAACAGCATGCGATAGGCGGTGGCGAGCGTCAGCGTGTAGCAGGCGGATTCTTCCCAGCTCAAATGCGGCGGCTTGCGCATGAGCTGGCGCGACTGCACGCGGCAGAATTGCGCGAAGGAACCGTCCGGCGTCTCGTAGCCCCAGATGCGCTGCGACGGCGACAACAGCGGATCGCCGCCGTTGCACTCCTCGTCGTCGCCGTCGTCTTGATTGCAGTGAATGATGACTTCGTCGCCGACGTTCCAGCGCTTCACCTTGGAGCCGACCGCCCAGACGACGCCGGAGGCATCGGAGCCGGCGATGTGGAACGGATGCTTGTGGCCATCGAGCGGCGAAACCGGAATGCCAAGGCCGGCCCAAACACCGTTGTAGTTGACGCCGCCGGCCATGACATAGACCAGCACCTCGTCCTCGGCGATCGGCCAGGTCGGCACCACCTCGCTCTGCATTGCCTGCTCGGGCGGGCCGTGGCGCTCCTTGCGGATTGCCCAGGCGTGCATGGTCGCCGGCACATGGCCGAGCGGTGGAACCTCGCCGATGTCGTAGAGATCCTTGAGCGGGGCGGCGGACGGTTTTTTCTGCGCGACGGCCATGAGGGGCTCCGTCTCAACCGGTTTTCGCGACGCACACGCCGCGGCGGTGATCGGACCTAGTCTGCCGCAGTTCATGTTGCAGTGCAACAATTACCTCATGGGCATAACCCACAACAAGTGGCACGGCGGCCCCTGACAGGTTCGGCGCGAAGCCCTATGGTCATAGTGACGCAGCACAGACTGCGTAGGGTGCGTGACGCACATAAAGCCTGGCCCTTGCCGGGACAGGGAAACGGGGAAAAGCCATGGACATCCAAAGCATCATTATCTGGATCATCGTCGGCGCGATTGCCGGCTGGCTTGCGGGCATGGTCGTCAAGGGCGGCGGCTTCGGGCTCATCGGCGACATCATCGTCGGTATCGTCGGCGCACTGATCGCCGGCTGGTTGCTGCCGGCAATCGGATTTCCGATCGCCGCTGGCATCGTGGGAGCAATCATCGATGCCTTCATCGGCGCGGTGATCCTGCTGCTCATCATCAAGCTGGTCAAACGAGCCTGAAGTAGCGATAGAGCATGATCCGGAAAAGTGGACACCGGTTTTCCGAAAAGATCATGCTCCACTAAAATGTTAGAGCGCAAATCGCTTCGATCTGAAGCGATTTCGCTCTAAGGAGAACGACAAGATCGCGCCGAGCGCCGCGCCGCAGCTCACGCCACAGCGGACGATCAAGCTGATCGGACTGACGTTGGCGCTCGGCTATCTGATCGTTCTCGGCGGGTCTTATCTGCAAGGCCATTTTTTGACCGACCCGCAGGGCCGGCCGATTGCCAATGATTTCGTCAACGTCTGGGCGGCCGGACGGCTGGCGCGCGACGGCGCGGCGCCGGCTGCCTACGACTGGACGCTGCACCGCGCCGCCGAAGTGCGCGCCGTCGGCTACGATTTCGACGGCTATTACGGCTGGCACTATCCGCCGCCGGCGTTTTTCTTTGCCGCGGCGCTGGCGACGCTGCCGTATCTGGTCGCGGCGGTCATTTGGTTGGTAACAACGCTTGCTGCCTATGCCGCGGCCATCGCCGGCATTCTCGGCTTGCGCACCGGCGTTCTGTTCGCGTTCGGTTTTCCCGCCGCGATCTGGAACGTCACCGCCGGGCAAAACGGCTTCCTCACCGCGGCGCTGATCGGCGGCACGCTCGGTCTGCTGGAGCGGCACCCGGCGCTGGCGGGCATCTGTCTCGGGCTCCTCACCTACAAACCGCAATTCGGTTTGTTGTTTCCGATCGTGCTGATCGCCGACCGGCGCTGGCTGACTATTGCGGTTGCCACGCTCACGGCGATCGCGCTGGCGGCGCTGTCGTGGCTCGCCTTCGGCAGCGCAAGCTGGGAAGCGTTTGCGCATTGGGCGCCGCTTTCGAGCCGCGCCCTGATCGACGAAGGCGCGCTGGATTGGTACCGGCTGCAAAGCGTGTTCGCGCTTGTGCGCGCCCATGGCGGCAGCGAAACGCTGGCCTGGACCGTTCAAGGCGCACTGTCGCTGTTGCTCGCCGTCGGACTGGTCTGGCTGTGGAAGAGCCGCGGCGCCTACGAGCTCAAGGCCGCGGCGCTCGCCGCCGGCGCGCTGCTCGCTACACCTTATCTCTTCATGTACGACCTGGTCGTGCTCGCCGTCGCGGTAGCGTTTCTGCTGCGGCTCGCCTTAGCCCGCGAATTTTTGACCGGGATCGAGATCGCCGCCCTCGCCGCCGCCGGCGCACTGATCCTGATCTACCCTTACGTGCAGACCCATGTCGGCCTCGCCGCGGTCGTGATCGTCATGGTTTTGGTGGTGCATCGCGCCAGCACCAAAGCGCGGACCAGTTCGGCAAGCACGACGTAAGTTTATTCGGCCGGTACCGCGACGGGGACCAACGCGCCGTCCGCAATGCGAACTTGCCACTTGGCAACGACCCGTCCGACGCGGCGCGCCGCGACGATTGCCAGCACCGCGATCGCGGTCCCGGCGATGATGTCGATGAAATAATGGCCGCCGTTGATCGGCGTCGCCGCCAGCATGGCGGTGAAGGCCAGCACCACGATCGGCCGTATCCATCGCACCGGCCACAGCGCCCAGGCATAGAGCACGCAGGAGGCGGCGTGGAAGCTCGGAAAGGTGACGATGCCGCCGAGGTTCAACAGATCGAGATGGCGCAAGACGCCGTCGCGGGTCGGCGGCAGATCGTGCAGCTGGTCGAGATAGGGTTGCAGATTGAGGTTCTTGATGCCGGTCGGATCGAGCCCAATCTGTTGAAACACGCCGATCGCGGGCACCAGGCCGGAGATAATCGTGGTCACGATCAAAGCGAGGCCGAAGGCAAAGGTGAATTCCTCGATGCGCCGATAGCGGTGCGTCGCCGCCAGCACGACCGGAATGGCGAAAATCGGCCAGCGGATCATGGTGTAGCCGTAGTTCAGCCAAGCCGCGAGCGCCGGGTGGTCGTCGACGTAACGCACATAGGCGCCCCAGTCGAAACCGAGCGCGCGGTCGATGGCAAGCAGGTTGGCATCCTGCATCGGCAGGTTGGCGGACGCTGCCACATAGGTCAGCGGCGTCATGACCGCGGTGATCAGCACGATCTGCGCCGTGCCGCCGAGGACGAACATCACCTGCGGATCGCGCCGCTTCGGCGAGCAGGCATTGGCGTGGGCAAAGCCGGCATAAAGCCCGACATAGGCGACCGAAATGGCGAGGCCGGTCAGCTCGAGCGAGAAGTTGGTGAACGCCAGGCTGAGCGCGAGCACCATCCCCATGGCGCCGACGAAAATCCAATTGACCAGGAGGAACCGCCACGCGGCCTCCACGTCACGCATCGGCATCGGCTGTTGCGCTTGCATGGCCGCGAATGTGGCGCGGCAGCGGTTAAAACCGTGCGAATCGTAACGGTTAAAACAAGGTGTGAAGCGCGCGCATCGTTAATGTTGCATTGCAACAAAATCCACGTCACAGTGTGTCGCCGGACTACGCCCATGCGCGACCAGCCGATGCTCGACAAAGCACTCCGCGATAAGCCTTGGATTTTCCGCACCTATGCGGGGCATTCAACGGCCGCGGCGTCGAACGCGCTTTACCGCAAGAATCTGGGCAAGGGGCAGACCGGCCTGTCGGTCGCTTTCGATCTGCCGACCCAGACCGGCTACGACAGCGATCATCCTTTGGCCAAAGGCGAAGTCGGCAAGGTCGGCGTGCCGGTCTCGCACATCGGCGACATGCGCATGCTGTTCGACGGCATTCCGCTTGGCGAGATGAACACGTCGATGACCATCAATGCCACCGCCGCGTGGCTCTTGGCGCTCTATGTGGCGCTCGCCGACGAGCAAGGCGTCGCGCGCAAAACGCTGCAAGGCACCACGCAGAACGACATCATCAAGGAATATCTGTCGCGCGGCACCTACGTGTTCCCGCCGGCGCCGTCGATGCGGCTGACCAAGGACGTGATCCTGTTCACCACCAAGGAAATGCCGAAATGGAATCCGATGAACGTGTGCTCCTATCACCTGCAGGAGGCCGGCGCGACGCCGGTGCAGGAGCTCGCCTTCGCACTCGCCACCGCCATCGGCGTGCTCGATGCGGTCAAGGCATCGGGCCAATGCGCGCCGGAGGAATTCGGCGAAGTGGTCGGGCGCATCTCGTTCTTCGTCAATGCCGGGCTGCGCTTCGTCACCGAAATCTGCAAGCTGCGCGCGTTCACCGAATTGTGGGACGAGATCACCCGCGAGCGCTACGGCGTCACCGATGCCAAGCAGCGGCTGTTCCGCTACGGCGTGCAGGTCAACTCGCTCGGACTGACCGAGCAGCAACCGGAAAATAACGTCGCCCGCATTTTAATCGAGATGCTCGCCGTCACCTTGTCGAAAGGCGCGCGCGCCCGTGCGGTGCAGCTTCCCGCGTGGAACGAGGCGCTCGGCCTGCCGCGGCCGTGGGACCAGCAATGGTCGCTGCGCATGCAGCAGATCCTCGCCTACGAGACCGATTTGCTGGAATACGGCGACGTGTTCGAAGGCTCGCCCGCTATCGCCGCCAAGGTCGCCGAGCTGAAAGAGGCGGCGAAAGAGGAACTGGCCCAGATCGAAAAAATGGGTGGCACCGTCGTCGCCGTCGAGCAGGGCTACCTCAAGCAGCAGCTCGTCGAATCCAATTCGCGGCGGGTCGAGGCCATCGAGCGCGGCGAGCAGATCGTGGTCGGCGTCAACCGTTTCGTCGAGACCGAAGCGTCGCCGCTGGCGGATGCCGCCGAAGCGGTCGTCACCGTGTCGCCTGAAGCCGAGTCCGGGCAGATCGAGCGGCTTGCCGCCTGGCGCGACGCGCGCGACGCGAAAGCCGTCGCCGCGGCGCTCGAAGCTTTACGCAAGGCTGCAAAAACCGGCGGCAACATCATGCCGCCGTCGATCGCCTGCGCCAAAGCCGGCGTTACCACCGGCGAATGGGGATTCGCGTTACGCGCCGCATTCGGCGAATACCGCGCCCCGACCGGCGTCGGCACCGCCATGCGCAACGACGCCGAAGGCCTCGACGACATCCGCGCCGAGGTCGATCGCGTGTCAAAGAAACTCGGCCGGCGGTTGAAATTTTTGGTCGGCAAGCCCGGCCTCGACGGCCATTCCAACGGCGCCGAGCAGATCGCCGCCCGCGCCCGCGATACCGGCATGGACGTGGTCTATGACGGCATCCGCCTGACCGCCGAAGCCATCGTCGCGGCGGCTGCGGAAAAACGCGTGCACGTGGTCGGCCTGTCGATCCTGTCCGGCTCGCATATGCCGCTGGTGTACGACGTCGTGGCGCGCATGAAAGAAGCCGGCCTCGACGACGTGCCGGTCGTGGTCGGCGGCATCATCCCGCCGCAGGACGCGATCGTTTTGAAAAGCGCCGGCGTCGCCGAGGTCTATACGCCGAAGGATTTCGAGCTGAACCGCATCATGAGCGATCTGGTGCGGATTGTGGAAAGCGCGGTGGAAGCGGCTAAGTAGCCGCCGGCAGCACCGCCGCAATCGCCTCGCTCAGCGCGCTTGGGCTGATCGGCTTGCGCAAATAAGAGTCCATGCCGGCTGCGCGCGCGGCCTCTTCGTCGCCGATTGCCGTGCGCCCGGAAATACCGACGATCGGCGTGCGGCTCGCGGCACTGGCCAACGCGCGAATGCGGCGGGTCGCTTCAAGACCGTCGATGCCCGGCAGCGTCACGTCCATCAGCACCACGTCGTAGCCGCGCTTGACCGCTTCGACGGCTTCCTCGCCGCTGGCGACGAAGTCGGCGCGATGGCCGAGCTCGGTGAGGATGGTGTTGAGGATGACGCGGCCGTAGGGGTTGTCCTCGGCGCAGAGAATCGCGAGGCGACGCGCCGGCGTCTTTGTCTGTTGCGCGTGCGGACTGTCCGCTGTGTCGGCGGTCGCGATCGGCAGCACGATGGCGAGGCGGAACGACGCGCCGCGGCCGGGCGTGCTGGTGACGGTGAGGTCGCCGCCCATCAGCTTGGCGAGCGATTTGACCACGGCAAGTCCGAGGCCGGCGCCGCCATAGCGCCGCGCGATCTCCGCGTTGGCTTGGGTGAATGGGCGGAACAGCCGCTTGATCTCGGCACGCGTCAGACCGATGCCGCTGTCGGTGACGGTGAAGAGGAGTTTTATTTTTCCGCGCCCGGCCCGCGCCGCGCGCGCTTCCAGTCGCACGGCACCGCGCTCGGTGAATTTCACCGCGTTGTCGATCAGGTTCTCGATCGCCGCGCGCAATCGCGCCGCGTCGCCGACCAGCATTTCGGGCAGGTCGGCGGCGACGGTCACTTCGGCGGTGAGGCCTTTGGTCTCCGCCCGCGCCGCAAGCGTGTCCGACAGCGCTTCGATCAGGCGCCGCGGCCGGAATGCCTGTTGCTGCAGCGTCAGCGTGCCGGCATCGGGCTTGGTGGCGTCGATCCTGGCGGCGTCGATGGCCAACGTCGTCAGCGCCGCGAGATGCTCGGCGCTGGTCTTGATGCCCGCGGCCCAGCGCCGCTCGCGCTCGCCGAGATTGGAGCTCGCCAGCAATTCGCCGAGCGCCAGGATGCCAGTGAGCGAAGTGCGGATGTCGTGTGCGAACGCGGCAAGCGCAGCCTCGGTCGTCCGTGTCGCCGCGCTGCGTCGCGGCGACCGGCGTCGCGAGCGCTTTGCGGCAGACTTTTTCTTAGCCTTCGTTCGCACCATGGCAGCCCCGCGCCGCGATCAGCATGACATGGCGGCGGAACAAACAAAATAAGCGCGGACCGGCTTATCCAAGATCATGCGCTAGCGGCCGAGCCCCACCATGCGCCGGATATCCTGGGCGGTGGCGCCGTCGGCGCGCAATTCGCGCAAGCTCTTGGCTAAAGTCGACTTCGAGAGCTTGCGACCCTCGGCATCGAGAATGAGCCGGTGATGGTGATAGACCGGCTCCGGCAGGCCAAGCAGCGCTTGCAGCAGGCGATGGATGCTGGTCGACCAGAACAAATCCTGTCCGCGCACGACGTCGCTGACGCCTTGAAAGGCGTCGTCCAGCGTGACGGCGAGGTGATAGCTGGTCGGGATTTCCTTGCGCGCGATGACGACGTCACCCCACATCATCGGCGCCGCGGTGACGGCACCGGTCTGGCCGTGCGGCCCGGAGCCGGCCTCGGTCCAGGTCAGCACGCCGGCCTGCGCCACCGCCGCATCGATGGCGAGGCGCAACGCATAAGCCTCGCCGGCATCGACGCGGCGCTTGCGCTCGGCCGCCGACAGCTTGCGGGCGCGGCCCGGATAAAGCGGCACGCCGTCGGGATCGCGCGGCCAGCGGCCATAGCGGTCGCGCTCGGCGACCAGGCCTGCGATCTCGCTCCGGCTTTCGAAACTCGGATAGAGCAGCGCCTGCGCATTGAGCTTGAGGAGGGCTGCTTCGTAATCGGCAAAATGCTCGCTCTGCCGCCGCACCGGCTGCTGCCAGGAAATGCCGAGCCACTCCAGATCCTCGTAGATCGCCGTTTCGAATTCCGGCCGCGCGCGCGGCGTGTCGATATCCTCGATGCGCAACAGCAACCGGCCGCCGGTTTCGCGCGCCAAGTCGTAATTGAGCAATGCCGAATAGGCATGGCCGAGGTGCAGATAGCCGTTCGGGCTCGGCGCGAAGCGGAAGACATGGGTGTAGGAGTTTTGGGTGTAGGTGTTCACGTTTGCCATGCTATCAGGGATCAGGCATCAGGGATCAGGTTTCGCTGAGTGCCATTCTTGATCCCTGATCCCTGACCCCCGATGCCTGATCATCGCATCCACACCGAAGCCGATCTCGAGCGCGGCATCGACGCCTTGGTCGCCGCCGATCCGCGCTTTGCGGCGCTGATCGCGAAGGCGGGGCGGCCGCCGCTGCGGCGGCGGTCCGATGGCTTTGCCGGCATTGCCTCGACGGTGGTCTCGCAACAGCTTTCCACCGCAAGCGCCGGTGCGATCTGGGGCCGGCTGTCGGCGGCGTTCGAGCCGTTCGAGCCGGCGGCGATCATCCGCGCGCGCAAGGAACGGCTGGCACGGATCGGCCTGTCGGCGCCAAAAATCCGCGCGCTGAAGGAAATCGCCCGCGCCATCGCGCGCGGCGATCTCGCGCTGGCAACGCTCGGCGACATCGATGCCGAGGCCGCGCATACGGCACTGACCGCCGTTCACGGCATCGGGCCATGGACCGCCGACATCTATCTTCTGGCCTGCCTCGGCCACGCCGACGCCTGGCCGGCCGGCGACCTGGCGCTGCAGGAAGCGGCGCGGCTTGCCTTCGGGCTCAAGGCACGGCCGACGGCGAAAGAGATGATGCCGCTTGCCGAACCCTGGCGGCCGTGGCGCGCGGTGGCGGCGCGCGTGCTATGGACCTATTATCGCGCCATCAAAGGGCGTGAAGGCGCGCCGGTCCTGCCGAAAAAATCCATCAAGCCGAAAGGAAAGAAGCATGGCCGCTGAGCTCGACGGTCCGCGGCTTGAGCCGAAGTCGGGAACCGCGCAACAGCTCGTCGTGTTCCTGCACGGCTATGGCGCCGACGGCAACGACCTCATCGAGATCGGCCGCGCCTGGCAGCAATATTTGCCGCATTCAGCTTTCGTCTCGCCGCACGCGCCGGAGCCGTGCGGCCAGGCGCCGGTCGGCCGGCAATGGTTTCCGCTGACCTTTCGCGATCCGAACGAGCGCTGGGTCGGCGTCAACAAGGCGGCGCCGGTGCTCGAGCGCTTTCTCGATGCCGAGCTCGCGCGCCACAAGCTGCCGGCCTCTGCGTTGGCCCTGGTCGGCTTCAGCCAAGGCACCATGATGGCGCTACATGTGGGCTTACGCCGCACTATCGCGCCGGCCGCGATCGTCGGCTATTCCGGCCTTCTGGTGCTGCCGCCTGACGTCGATGCCGAGGCCTTCGCCGCCGAGATCAAATCGCGGCCGCCGGTGCTCTTGGTGCACGGCGACAGCGACGACCTGATCCCGCCGCAGGCGCTGTTCCAGGCGACCCAGGGGCTGGCTGCCCTCGAAGTGCCGGCCGAGTGGCATTTGTCGCCTGGCATCGGCCATGGCATCGACGGCGAAGGCCTGCGCCATGGCGGCGAATTTTTGGCCCGCCGCTGGGGCGGTTCACGGGGCGGTCGTTAACCGCAAGTCCTTGTATCCCGTAACGATTTCCTAGCATTTTGGGCCTAGAAGCGCGGTATCGGAGCATACGCGCTATGTGGCCAGCAATCACGCAGAGGCTTGCCGGGGGCGCCACGCGGCTGCCCTCCTCTCGCGCTTTTTTCCGCTGTCGCAAGGGCGCCACCGCGGTCGAATTCGCGCTGGTGGCGGCACCGTTTTTGGCGCTGCTCGTCGGCATCATCCAAGCGTCGCTGGTGTTCTTTGCCAGCCGCGTGCTCGACGAGGTCACCGAGGAAGCCAGCCGCAACCTCATGACCGGCCAGGCGCAGCAAGGCGGCGTCACCCAGGCGAACTTCCTGACCAACAATATCTGCGGCGGCAGCAACACCTCGGCGCTGGTCAGCGCGCTGTTCACCTGCTCGAAAATCATGGTCAACGTGCAGAACTACGCCGATTTTGCCTCGGCCAGCACATCGTCGCCGGCGCTGACGTTCAATCCGACGACCGGCGCCGTGACCAATACCTGGAGCTACAACACCGGCAATCCCGGCGACATCATCGTCGTCCAGCTCATCTATCAATGGCCGATCGTGCTCGGCCCGCTCGGCATGAATCTGTCGACTCTGTCCAACGGCAATCGCCAATTGGTATCGACTGCCGTATTCAAGAGCGAGCCCTACTGATGGCGATCGCACGCACCACGTCGGACCTGCGCGCCGTTCTGCGCCGCTTCGCGCGCGACCGCGACGGCGTCTCGGCCGTCGAGTTCGCGATCATCCTGCCGTTCATGCTGACCTTGTATCTCGGCAGCGTCGAGCTTGGCGAAGGGCTCTCGATCAAATTCAAGACCACGCTCGCCGCCCGCACCGTGACCGACCTGGCTTCGCAATATGTCAGCATCGACGGTCCGAACATGCAGAACATTCTCGGCGCCTCATCCAAAGTGCTGTCGCCCTATTCGACTGCGAGCGTGATCGTCACGCTGTCGGAATTGACCGTCAATGCCAGCGGCAAGGGCGTCGTGAAGTGGAGCTGCTCGCTCAATGGCACGCCGTACACGACCAGCCCCGCTCAGAAGCTGACGATGCCGACCAATCTGCGGACATCCGGCATCACGGTGCTGTTTGGCGAAGTGACCTATCCGTACACGCCACCGATCGGCTACGCGATTACCGGCACGTTCAACATCTACCAGAACATGTACTTCTATCCGCGGCTGTCGGGCACGATATCGCTCAGTTCGTGCAGCTGAACACAAGCCTCCCCTGCAGGGGGAGCAAAGGCGGCCTCCGGCCGCCGTCTTTCGTACTAAGAACGCCGATGCAAAGCATCGGCTATGCGCGCGAAGCGCGGCAGGTGGGGCTGTGTAGGCCTTCTCTTTAACTTCAGCATCGCCGCAGACTTTCCCACCCCGCCGGCCTGAGCCTGCCATCGGCCCCACCACTTCGGGCCGGACCCGTTTGGGCGGGCAGCCCTCCCCCTGCAGGGGAGGGTTATTGCGTCAGGCGCGCGGTGGCGACCGCCTGTTCGAAAAGCGCCTGCATGGCGGTGGTAATGTCGCCGTCGGTGGTGATCTTGAAATACAGCCCGGTCGACGCGCAACTCTGCAGGTTGGTGGCGATGGTGGGCTGCCACGGCGAGATCCAGGTGTTGTACCAGCTGTTCGTCGGCAGCGGCAGGTACTCGGTGTACAGCACCGCGATGCGGATGCTGCGGGCCTTCACCGTGGTGCACCATGTGGTGTCGAATGGCTGCTGGCAACGATTGCCGCTGAGCGTCTCCGAACAACTCGCCGAGACCTTGTCGTCGACGCCATCGGTGACGAGGAACAGCACTCCCTGGGGCGTGCTGCTCGCCGAGCCGGTGCCGGGGGTCGGCATGATGCCGTTGATGCTCGACATCGCCGAATTGAAGTCGGTGTCGGTGTCGTTATTTCCCGCACCAGCAGTGCACGAGCTCGTGAGGCAATTGTTGTCGTAGACCTCCAACACGTCGATGTTGGCGGCGGCACTCGCTACGGAGCTCAAGCTGGACGTCAAGCTTTGCACCGTGCTGGTGCCCGAATAGTTGAACGTGTAGACCGCCATCCGGTAGGTCGCGTTGTTCGACGACCCTACCGTGGTCGCGGTGGTCGTCAGCGCTTGCGTCGCAGCAACCATGTTCTGAATTCGCGTGACCACGCCGAGGTTGGCGGCGAGCGTATAATTGTCCTCGCCGCCCGGATTGCCGAGATTGTCCGACGACGGATGGGATTCATGGCAGGCGAAGGCGCAGCCGCCTTGTGCCGACGTGTTGGCGACCATCGTGTTGATGCCATCGGTCGTCGCAGCGATGTTCATCGACGGCGAATTGTCGAGCAGCAGATAGAAGTCGATGTTCGGCGCCGTGGTCGCGGTCGACGTCGACGATCCGGAGATCGCCCAATTGGTCTGGCTTGTGCCGGTGAGCAGCCTCAACACATTGGGGAACGCATTGGTCGAGTTGGCGGTGTAAGTCACGCTGACGGTGCGGGTGAGGCCGCTGGTGGCGACGTTGATGGTCGGCGTCACGCTGGTCGCGCCGTTCACGCTGGCGGCTATCCCGTTGAAGGCGTTGGTCGCGGCGGTTTGCGCCGCCGAGGTCGACTGGGTCATCATGCTCGGGGTCACCGCGGCAAGGGCCGCGGCGTCGGCGGCGGCATTGAGCTGCACCCGTTTCTGCGTGGCGGAGGTGAAGTCCAAGGCCATCCCGACCAGGAAGACGCACGGGATCATCGACAACGCAAAGATGAGGGCAACGTTGCCGCGGCGGTCGCGGGAAAATCGGCGCATCGAAACGCGAAGCATGACGTCACCTATCGGCGAACAAAATTGACGGATCGGCACGCTTGCGTTCATACTTGCAACACATTGATTTTTCGTTGCCGCGCAAGCATAAACCCGTGCTCTTTGTCGTGATCGGGAGAGTGCCGTTAACCACGACGGCGGCGCCGATGCGAAAGATGCGCCGCCGGGCGCACCGCGACCCGCCGCTTGCCGGTCACTCGATTAAAATTTTCAGGAACTGAATAACGATCGATTGACTAGATTTTGGTGGAGCATGATCTTTTCCGAAAACCGGTATCCACTTTTCGGGATCATGCTCTAAACCGCGCGCCTCAACGGGCGCCGGCGATAATGGCGGCAAGCGCGGCGAGGCCGTCGGTCAGGGCGGCCGGGCCGGGCTGCAGGATCAGCGGCGATTTGATCTCGTGGAGCGCGCCGCGCTGCACCGCGGGAACGCGTTCAAAACCCGGCCGCTTGATCACCTTCTCCGGCCGAAACTTCTTGCCGCACCACGAGCCGACGATGATGTCGGGGGCCCGCGCGACAACGTCGTCTGCCGTGACGATGCGCTCCTTGGCCGATTTGCAGACGGCGCGGTCGGCAAAGATATCGCTGCCGCCGGCGGCCTCGATCAATTCCGAGACCCAGCCGATGCCGGAAATCATCGGCTCGTCCCACTCCTCGAAATAAACCTTTGGCCGTCGCGGCAGCAGCGCCGCGCGATCTTTGGCCCGCGCCACGCCGTCGGCCAAGTCCTGGACCAAGCGGTCGGCACGCGCCGCGGCGCCGACCAAGGCGCCGAGCGTGCGGATCATGTCGAGAATCTCGGCGACGCTGCGCTGATTGAAGGCATGGACGTCGATGCCGCGCCTGATCAGCTCGGCCGCGATTTCGGCCTGCAGATCGGAAAAAGTCAGAACCAGATCGGGTTTAAGCGTGACGATCTTCGGAATATCCGCAGACGTGAACGCCGAGACCCGCGGTTTTTCGCGGCGCGCCCGCGGCGGGCGCACCGTATAGCCCGAAATGCCGACGATGCGCCGCTCCTCGCCGAGCAGATAAAGCGTCTCGACGGTCTCTTCGGTCAGGCAAACGATTCGCTCGGGCGGAAACATCCGCAGCTGCCTCCGGTTCGCCCCATTAGCAATGTTTCACCTGGCCGAAGCAAGCCGGAATGAGATTCCATCGTCGGCCGAAGAACTACCACTTGGCTGAAGCGGCGATCTCATAGGTGCGCGGCGCGCCGAGAAGGACCGTGTCTTGCAGGCCCGGATCGGCCCATTGGGCATAGACGACGTTGGTCAAGTTGCGCACGCGAGCAGTCAGCCGCACGGTTTTGAAGTCCGGCATCGCGACATCCCGGCCCGGGATGTCGACGAACGCATAGACATCGGCCGTCGTATAGGCGTCGAGCGTCGTGAGATTGTCTTGAAAAAGAAACCGGGGTCCGACATGGCGCACCGAGCCGCCAAATTCGACCGGCCAGCGCCAATGATTGAAACGATAGGACGCCCCCGCGTTGGCGATGACCGGCGCGACGTTCGGGGGGGTGTTGCCCGTCCATACATCGAAATTGACGAACTGTGCGTGTGTGAAGGCTGCATTGCCCCACAGCTTAAGCCCTTCGATCGGATTCACGGCCGCGGCCAGTTCGACGCCTTTGCTGGCGACTTCGCCTGCGACATCGATCGTCGTGACATTGACCGGCACCAGGACATTGCGTTGGACGATGTCGTACAGCGCCACGGTCCATTCCGCTTTGCCATCCCAAAATATCTGCTTCGCTCCAGTTTCGAAGGTTCGTGAGCTCGTCAATTGCAGCGAGTTCGCCGGCGAGATGGAAAAGACGGCGGCAATCGCGGGATCGTAGGCTGTCGCGTACATGCTGTAGAACATCAAGTTATGGATCGGCTCGTAGGTGTAAGCCGCGCGATAGGACACCGGATTCCAAGTTTTAGTGAATGGCTGGCCGTCGGGAATTGTGCCGTCGGAGTTGATGCCGTTACGCGCCAGCGTGAGATCCTCGAGCCGCACGCCGCCGATCAACGCAAACGCCGATGTAAGCTTGAGGCGGTCCTCGAACGATCCGGCGATGGTGTCGAGCCGGCTGTTGCGGATATCGAAATCGACCGGGCCGTACACGCCGGGGTCCGGAGCGACAACCGAGACCGCATCCTGCGGGAATCCACCGTCATCCATTTGTTTGAAGGTGATCCAGCTCCTGCTCGTCTGCAGTTGCGCGGCAAAGCGATTTTGCAATCCGAAAAATTGCGCATCCCAGGTCAGGTCGAGATTGTTGCCGATCACATGCTGCTGATGCGACACGGCGAAACGGTCGCGGTCGATCATGTTGGCCGCGATCGCAGCCCCATCATCGAAGGCATAGGTCTCGCTGTCGATCCAGTTTCGCTTGGCCTGGTAGTAATAGCTCTGGTCTTTGACTGTCACGGTATTGAGCGGCGTCCACTCGAAGCCGCTGCGCAGCCACAGCTGCTGTGTGCCAGTGGCGTTATCGGCCACGTTGTAATTGGTCGTCAGCGTGCGCGAATCGATCGTTACCGGTCCGAGGTTATTGCCGGTAAAGGTACTGACTGCCGTGCCGGAGACGACGCCGTTGACTGCGTTCGGCCCGGCAAATGAGGTCGGAACCAGCGGTGTGCCCCAATAGGCGTGACCGGAATCCTTTTGGTAGTCGGTGGCTCCGAACACCATGAAGTCCTTCGTCACGTGATAGTTCAGTTGTCCGGAGAGCTCCGTCAAATTCCGGAAATCGCCGTCGATGAAGCTGTTCAACCTGGTTCCGATCGCATCGAAGCGATAGTCGAGCCCTTGCATCCCCGTGTTGCCGCCGGAGCCGTAATGCGTTCGCGGCGAACCGTATGAATCCAACGACAGATCCAGCTCATTCTGGATCGGCCCCGACGTCGGCTGCAGGCTGACATAGTTGACCGCCCCGCCGATCGCATTGATTCCCGACATCAACGACGACGGACCTTTGAGGAACTCGACTTGCGCGAGATTGGCGGTGTCCATCCAACGCGATGTGATGCTTTGGGGGCCAATCCAAATTCCGTTGTAGGTAACGTTGACCTCGCTGAAGCTGAAACCCCGCATCGAAAAACCGGCGGGCGCGCCGGCGGCGTCGCCGGACAACACGCCGACCGCGCCCTGCGCCGTGTCGGTGGTGGTGCGGTAGCCTTGATCCTGCATCGTCTGCCTGGTGACGATATCAACGGAAGCCGGTGTCTCGATGACAGGCAGCCCTAACCGGGTTGCGCTTGTGGCGACGGCGTTGAGCGGCGTCATTGGAATGCCTGCCAGCGCCTGGCTGGCCGACGGCCCCTCCCCAGGCGACGGCGGCGCCGTGGTCGTCGACAATTGGCCGCCGGGTTTCTTGGCTCTCGCCTGCGGTTTTTTGCGCGGCGCCTCGATTTGGACCGGCGGAAGCGTGCCCTGATTTTGCGCGACTTGCACTGGCTGCGGCGCCGTTTGCGCACGGCCTGGGCCGGCTGCCAAGAGCGCAACAGCCGTCAACGCCGATGTGGAGATGAGGAGAGAACGCAATGCGGTCGTACGGTCGCGCGTGCGACCGCTGTCGATGACTGGCAACATTGCCACGCCCCAACGGCGAAACCGTAACCCGTCACCGCGATTTTGGCTGTTGCGCGCTCTGCCATTCGCCCCGGGCAGCAACCGCGTAACGGCCGGACTCTTACGTTTACGCCAGGACACCCCGCCCAACGCGTTCGCGCGTGACTCGTTGCTGGTGGCAGATGTCCTGGCTCGCGGGTCGCTGTGTTCGGCCACCTTCCCAGGATTTCAAAATCCCAGTGGTCATGCCGGCCGAACACTCGCCGCTTACAGTTGCGGGGGCAGCCGCGGTATAGCGTGCCCCCGAGCACGCGCACCGCGTTCCCTTTTGATCCCTTGCGGGAACCACCGTCAGCGATCTTGCAGAGCGTTCCGCGGGCGGTCAATCGTCGTCATTCCGAATTTTTTCGAGTGTGACCTAATTCAGACATCGCGGCGCGTTGCCGCAGTCGAGGCGCGTCAGGCGGAAACGCCGATCCTAGATTTCACTATGCTCAATCCGGGTTACAGGCTGCCCGCTTACCTGGAGCTACGCGGCGGCTCGCCTACCAGAACGGCGCGCGGGTAACTTCTTCGGCGGCGGCAGCAAAAGATCGGCTGGAATGTGGAAGCGCGCCCGTAGGCGCTGCACCATCGCCATGCTCAGCCCTTTTTTGCCGCGAAGCACCTCGCTGACGCGGCTGGGCGTGCCCAGGATCGGCGCCATGTCCGCACGCGAAAGATCATGCTGATCCATCAGGTGGCAAATCAACGCGGCGGTGCTCGCCGGCCGCCGCGGCCATTTGCTCTCCTCATAGGCTTCGATCAGACGCGCTTGCGCCTGCAGCCGTGCGATGTCGGCCGGATCGTTCGAATCCCACAACCGATCGACGAGCGCGCGGGCGCGGCCCAGCTCTGCTGCGCTATCGATCAAGATCAGCGTTACGTCCATTACACAGTCTCCGCATCGATTATACCATATTGGACGCACAGACTTGGATGCTATGCGTCGCGAGACCGGCCCCACTTTCCGCCCCCGCGCTAGCGGGGGAGGGGGACCACTGGAGCTCGCGAAGCGAGCGAACCGTGGTGGAGGGGGCGCCGGACTAGCAGCTTCGTTGCCGTTGCAGAAAGACGACAGCGACGAACCTTGCTTGTGACGTGGGTGCAGACGGGCAAGCTTGTGGTCGGCGCATCACGGCGACGCCCGCGCAACGTCGACGCCTGCGCCCCCTCCACCACCCCTTCGGGGTGGTCCCCCTCCCCCGCTATCGCGGTGGCGGATGAGATTGGGCCGCGTCCGGTCGCAACAGCACCATGGCAACCGCGGTCGCTATCGCCGCGCCGATCAATTGCGCGGCGACAAAGCCGGGGACGTGATTGATCGCGATGCCGGCGAATGTGGTGGTGAAGCCGCGCGCCAAGGTCACCGCGGGATTGGCAAACGACGTCGACGAGGTGAACCAATAGGTCGCGGTGATCGTCAGCCCGACCAGCCAAGGCACGGCCCGCGGCGCACTTCTGATGCCGCCGAAAATCGCCAACAGCAGCGTGAACGTCGCCACCGCCTCGGCGAGCCATTGCGACGGCCCGCTGCGCGCGGTGGTGCCGATCGCCAGCGGCGCCAGGTCGAACATCAGATGGGCGACGATCGTGCCGGCGATGCCACCGACGCATTGCGCCACGATGTAGGGCAGCGCTTCGCGCCAGGGCCGCATGCCGACGGCGGCAAAGGCGAGCGTCACCGCCGGATTGAAATGCGCGCCGGAGACCGGCGCAAAGATCGTGATGAGAACGACCAGGATCGCCCCGGTCGGTATGGTGTTGCACAACAGCGCGATGGCTTCGTTGCCGCCGGCAAGCCGCTGCGCCATGATGCCGGAGCCGATGACGGTGGCGACCAGAATTGCCGTGCCCAACCCTTCGGCGACAAGACGGCGGCCGATCACGCTGCGGAATCCTTAGGCTTGCCGATCGAATCCAGTTGCCGCTGCAGCGTGAGCTTGTCGAGCGAGCGCAGCGGCAGGCTGACAAAGATCGAAATGCGATTGGACAGCATCCGGAAGGCATCGGCGAAGGCCAATCGTATTTGCGCTTCATTGCCGGTCGCGGCCGCCGGATCGGGCACGCCCCAATGCGCGGTCATCGGTTGGCCGGGCCAATAAGGACAGGCCTCGCCTGCGGCGTTGTCGCAGACGGTGAAGACGAAATCGAGCGGCGCTGAGTTCGCTCCGCTGAATTCGGCCCAGCTTTTCGAGCGCAGCGCGCTGACGTCGAAATTCAATTTGCGCAGCAGATCGAGCGTATACGGGTGCACTTGCCCTTTCGGCTGACTGCCGGCGGAGAAGGCGCGAAAATTGCCACGGCCTTCGCGATTGAGGATCGCTTCCGCCAAGATCGAACGGGCGGAATTGCCGGTGCAGAGAAACAGCACGTTGAACGGCCGGTCCATGGCCATCTCACGCCGTCGCCGGAGCGGTCGAGCAAGCCGGTTGCGCGGCGGCTTGGGGAGCGCAACAGGCTTTTGCCTCTGCAACGCGCGCAATCCTCTCGCCGCTGCCGTCGCCATAGTCGGTGCTTTCGCCCGTGGTCAGGAACGTTTCCCAGGAAATCCCGGCCGGATCGTCGATCCAGGATTTCTCCGACTTGGCGTAGCAACAATTGGTCTCGCCCTGCGCAACGACGTTGCCGCCTGCCTCGTGAAGCCGCGCGTAGATTTCGTTCAACTCGGCCTTGTCCTCGACCTGAATGCCGAGATGGTCGAGACCGGCGCGGCGGCCGCGTGTCGAGATGGCGAAATTGACCCGCGGATCGTCCAGCATCCACTTCGCGTAATCGGTCTTCGTGACGGACGGTGCTGTCGCAAACAGCGCGGAGTAGAAACCGACGGCGCGCGGCAGATCGTCGACCGCGACGTGAACGTGCATGCGTTTCATGACTGACGCTCCTAAACCACCGGCAACGGCTGATAGCCGATGCGGCTCATCATGGTTTCGAAATAGCTGCGGACTTTTTGCGGAAATTTCAGCCCTTTGACGACGGCCGCCGAGCGCAAGAGCGGCAGCACGCGAATGTCGTCGAGCGAGAGCTTGCCGTTGACCGCATCGGGACTCTCGATCAGGCGATCGAGCGTTTCCAGATCCGGCACCAAGGCGTCGATCTGCTCGCGCGTCCTGGCGCGCAGCTCGACGAGATCGCCGAGCGCTTTTCGCTTACGCACGATGTAGTGGTCGAGCGCGGCGACGGTGCCGAACTCCGGCAGGCCGAGCAGCGGATAGCGCGGCCACGTCAACGGCACGGTCTTGCTGGTGACGCCGTCCGCCCAGGCGCCGACTTCGCTGCGTTGCGGGCCGGTCAGGACCGGATCGCCCTGTGCCTCGATATGGGCGACCATATCCATGCTCTCCAGCATGGGCCGGCCGTCATCCTTCACCAAAATCGGAACGACGCGCTTGCCGACCAACCCGATCATGGTCTCGGAATCGTCTTCGAGAACGACGGTTTCCTGCAAATGCAGCCGCTTGAGCGCCGCCGCCATGCGCACCCGAAAACAGATCGAGCAATGCTCGAACAGATAGAGCCTCATGACACGCCTTCCTTCTTGCGTGTCGGCTTGGCGGGCTTGCACGCGGCGGGCGCGCATGCCGCCGCGACACCTTGGCAGCAATTCGCGGTGAGAAAGGCGAGCAGGCCGTTCATGGTCTCGTAGCGAGCCGCATAAATCATCGAGCGGCCGTCGCGGCGCACCGTGACCAGGCCGGCGACGCGCAAGCGGTCGAAATGAAAGGTCAGCGTATTCGGAGCGAGCTCGAGCGCTTCCGCCACCCGCCCGGCGGCGAGCCCGTCAGGCCCGGCCTGGACCAGCAGGCGGAAAATATCGAGGCGGTTGTCCTGGGCGAGAGCGGCCAAGGCCGCGACGGCGTCTGATGTTTCCATATTTCAACGAATATAGAAATATAGGCGCCCGGTCAAGCTTTATTTCAGCAATCACTGAAATATAAAGGTGCGTCGCGAGAACGATCGCGCTCATCCGCCCCCGCGATAGCGGGGGAGGGGGACCACTGGAGCTCGCGGAGCGAGCGAACCGTGGTGGAGGGGGCGCCGGACTCGCAGCTTCGCTGTCGGCGCAGAGAGATAACAGCAACGACGCCGCTTCGTTTTACTCGAATGCACACGAGCAGGCTCAATGTCAGCGCACGACGGCAACTTTCGCGCAACGTCGCGGCCTGCGCCCCCTCCACCACCCCTTCGGGGTGGTCCCCCTCCCCCGCTATCGCGGTGGCGGATAAGGTAGGCGCCATGCCCAACCCGAAAACCTACGACACCATCATCGTCGGCGCCGGCTCGGCCGGTTGCGTGCTGGCCAACCGGCTGAGCGAGGACAAGGGCAAGCGGGTGCTGCTGCTCGAGGCCGGCGGCTGGGATCGCGATCCGTGGATCAAGATCCCGCTCGGCTGGCCGCGCCTTTTGCTCCAGCGCAAGCACGACTGGATGTATTTCGCGGAAGCCGAGGCCTCGACCGGCGGCCGCGGGCTGGAATGCGCCCGCGGCCGCATCGTCGGCGGCTCGTCGTCGATCAACGCCATGGCCTATGTGCGCGGCCATCGCGGCGATTACGATCGCTGGGCGACCGCGGGCCTGACCGCATGGTCCTATGCGCACGTGCTGCCGTATTTCCGGCGCCAGGAATCCTGGAAAGGCGGCTCGAGCTTTTATCGCGGCGGCGACGGCCCGTTGACGACGCAGATGACGCGGTTTTCCGATCCGTTGGTCGATGCGTTCGCCGCGTCGGGGCTTGCCGCGGGCTACAAGACCACGCCCGATTACAACGGCGCCCAGCAGGAAGGTTTTGGCGTCTGGCAGATGACGGTGCGCGACGGCCGCCGCTGCAGCGCCGCCGACGCCTATCTGCGGCCGGCGCTGGCGCGTAAAAATCTCGATGTCGAAATCCAGGCCTTGGTGACGCGGCTCGTCTTCGATGGCAAGCGCGCGGCCGGCGTCGAATTTTTGCAACACGGCAAGACGCTGACGGCGCATGCCGAGCGCGAAGTGATTTTGTGCGGCGGCGTCATCAACTCGCCGCAGCTTTTGCTGCTGTCGGGGATCGGCGATCCGGACGAGCTGCGCGCCCACGATATCGCCGTGAAAGTCGCGCTGCCGGGCGTCGGCAAGAATTTGCAGGATCACATTTCGGCGAGCGTCGCCTATGGGCGCAAGGAGCCGGGCACCTTGCATCGGGCGATGCGGTTCGACCGCATCGTGCCGGCGCTGGCCAACGCCTATTGGCGCGGCGAAGGTATTGCCACCGAATTGCCGACCGGCCAGATGGCGTTCCTGAAAAGCCGGCCCGACGCGGCGCTGCCTGACGTCGAGCTGATCTTCAATGCCGCGCCGATGACGGCTGAGCCGTATTTCTGGCCGTTCCGCGCGCCCTACGCCGACAGCTATGCCTGCCGCGCCGTGGTGCTGCGCCCGGAAAGTCGCGGCCGCGTGGAGCTTCTATCGGCCGACCCGCGAAAACCTGTGCGCATCCGCCAGAATTTCCTCGCCACCGACAATGACCGCAAGACGCTTCGCGCCGGGCTACGCATGGTGCGCGACATCTGCCGCCAGGCGCCGATGCAGGCGTTCATGACGCGCGAGATCGCGCCGGGTGACGGCGCGGTTTCCGACGCCGATCTCGACGCCCATATCGCGGTGAACTCCATCACCGTCCATCATCCGCTCGGCACATGCAAAATGGGCCCCGCGTCCGATCCGCTCGCCGTGGTCGATCCGGAGCTGCGCGTGTTCGGCACCGAAGGCTTGCGCGTGGTCGACGGCGCGGTGATGCCGGACCTGGTCGGCGCCCACATCAATGCGCCCATTATCATGATCGCCGAGAAAGCCGCCGACCTGATCCGCGGCCGCCCGCCGCTGGAAGCCGCCCGGCTCGCCGGGGCGACGGAAATGTCACGGCCGTAAGAAGCAAGCCCAAAGACATCAGTCGCTTACTGACGTGGTGCAATCGCCCGACGCTGCAAGATCGGCCGTCGTGTTCAGACCGGCGCGAGTCGGCTGACCTTGATCGAAGCCTCACGCTTACGGACTTGGGCCAGATCGTAATTCATCTGCATCCGCAGCCAGGTATCGGCCGTGCTGCCGATCGACTTCTCGAGCTTCACCGCCATTTCGGGCGTGATGCCGCTCCGGCCGGAAATTAGATTATGCAAATGCTGGCGCGTGATGCCGAGCGCTTTCGCAGCCGCACTGATCGATACGCCCAGTTCGGTGAGATTGTCGCCGATCAACTCGCCGGGATGCGGAGGGTTCTTCATCTCCATGTTTTTGCCTCCTTAATGGTAGTCAACAAGAGCGACGTCGAAAGCTTTGCCGTTCGTGAATTTGAAAATGACCCGCCAATTTGCGCGCACTGTGATTGACCAAAAGCCTTTGAGATTGCCCGTCAACGGATGCAGCCTGAATGTGGGCAGGTCGAGCGCCTCGATCGTTTGCGCGGCATACAGGGCAGCCAAGATCTGTCCGATCTTGCGGACATGTTCAGGGTTCACGCCTCGTGGGTTGTCGTCCTCGAATAGCTGCCGTAACCCTTTGTGTTTGAAGCTTTCGATCATTGTTAGTCGTCGATCGCTTACGGCCGATGTAAAGCCTTACTTTACATATGTCAAGTAGCACTTGACAGCGTATTTCAAGCGGCGCGTCCGCGGCAATATCGTCACAAAACGGCGCTGGGCGTAAGCCCCGGAGCAGGCTTCACAATCCTGTCACGTCTGCCTATAAACTACCGCCCAACGCCGCAGTGCGGCATTGAGTCGAGGTGGGAGCGTCGTCTTGAACGCTCATGTATCGCCATCGGGGTTTCCGGCGCTGGTGCTCAACGCGGATTTCCGTCCGCTGAGCTATTACCCGCTGTCGCTGTGGTCATGGCAGGACGCCATCAAGGCGGTGTTCCTGGAGCGGGTGAACATCGTCGCCAATTACGACCGCGCGGTGCGCTCGCCGAGCTTCGAGATGAAGCTGCCCAGCGTGGTGTCGCTCAAGACCTACGTCAAGCCGTCGACCCATCCGGCGTTCACGCGGTTCAACGTGTTCCTGCGCGACCGCTTCTCCTGCCAGTTCTGCGGCACCCGCGACGACCTCACCTTCGATCATCTGATCCCGCGCTCGCGCGGCGGCCATACGACCTGGAGCAATGTCGTCGCCGCCTGCTCGCCGTGCAACCTGCGCAAGGGCAACCTGACGCCGAACGAGGCGAAGATGTTTCCGTCGCAGACGCCGTTCCAGCCCACGGTGCAGCACCTGCACCGCAACGGCCGGCTGTTCCCGCCGAACTACCTGCACGACAGCTGGCTCGACTATCTCTATTGGGATACCGAGCTGGATCCGTAAGCGATCGCGGGTGCGTTTCCCGGATGCGGTGCAGCACGAAGTGGCGCGCCGCGCCCAGGGAAACCCTTCAGCCAATAAACGTTTAGACTTGTGTTGGACTTCTCTCGGGCATAAATGCGCCGACAGGAGTTTTTGCCGATGGGATCGATCGTCCTGCTTGATCTGATGGGCGGCGTGGCGCTGCTGCTGTGGGGCCTGCACATGGTCCTCAGCGGCGTGCTGCGCGCGTTCGGGCCGGACTTGCGCCGTACTTTAAGCAAGGCGCTGGGCAATCGCTTCGCCGCCTTCGGCGCCGGTCTCGGTTTGACCGCGCTGTTGCAGTCGAGCACCGCAACCGGGTTGATGACCGCTTCGCTTGCCGCAGACGGTGTCGTCAGCCTGGTGCCGGCGCTCGCCATCATGCTCGGCGCCAATGTCGGCACCACGCTGATCGTGCAGGTGCTGTCGTTCAACATTTCGGCGATCGCGCCGGTGCTGTTCATCATCGGCCTCGTCACTTTCCGCGCCAGCGACGGCAGCCTGACCAAGGCGCTCGGCCGCGTCGCCATCGGGCTCGGCCTGACATTGTTGGCGCTGCACATCCTGCTCGACACCTTGGCGCCGGCCGAACAGGCGCCGGCGGTCCGGGTGCTGCTTGCCGCCGTCACCACCGATCCGGTGCTCTGCGTCGTCATCGCCGCGGCGCTGACCTGGGCGGCGCATTCCAGCGTCGCCGTCGTGCTCCTGGTGATGTCGCTTGCCTATTCGCAATTCGTCACCGAGCCGGCGGCGCTGGCGCTCGTGCTGGGCGCCAATCTCGGCAGCGCCATCAATCCGCTGCTCGAAGCCGGCGTGCGCGGCGATCCGGCGAGCCGGCGGCTGCCGGTCGGCAACATGCTCAATCGCCTGGTCGGCGTGCTGATCGCGCTGCCGTTCCTGCAACCGATCGCGCGCGAACTGGCGGTGCTGCAGCCCGACGCGGCCAAGATGACGGCCGAGTTCCACATGCTGTTCAACGTGGCGCTGGCCCTGCTCTTCATCGGGCTGCTCGACCCCGTGGCCTGGCTGCTGGTGCGCCTCCTGCCGGAGAAAAAACAGACGGCGGACGCGTCAGTGCCGCGCTATCTCGACGAAGCAGCGTTGGAAAACCCGCCGCTCGCGCTCGCCAATGCGGCGCGCGAGACGCTGCGCATGGGCGACACCGTCGAGGCCATGCTGCGCGAGGTCATGGCCGCGTTGATGACCAACGACCGCAAGCTCGCCAGCGACGTGTCGCGCCTGGACAACGTTGCCGACCGGCTCAACGAAGCGATCAAGCTCTACATCACAAAACTCACCCGCGACTCGCTCGACGAGCGCGAAGGCCGCCGCGCCATGGAGATCGTCTCGTTCACCATCAATCTCGAGCACATCGGCGACATCGTCGACAAGAATCTGTGCGAGCTCGCAGCCAAGAAGATCAAGCGGCGCTACCAATTCTCGACCGAAGGCGCCGCCGAGCTGACCGCGTTCCACAAGCGCGTGGTCGAGAGCCTGCAATCGGCGTTCGGCATCTTCATGACCGGCGACGTCGAGGCGGCGAAAAAATTGCTGCGCGAAAAGGCCGAGCTGCGCAAAGCAGAGCTCGAAGCGGCCGACCGGCATTTCGAGCGCTTACGCGAGGGCCGGCCGGAAAGTCTCGAGACCACGTCGCTGCATCTCGACATCCTGGCCGACCTCAAGCGCATTCATTCGCATATCTGCTCGGTCGCCTATCCGGTGCTGGAAGCCGCCGGCGAATTGCCGGCGCGCGACAACGCGAAGAGCGATGCTGCGACGGCACCGCTGACCTATCAGCCGAAGCTGCCGTGAATCCTGTACCGTCACCCTGAGGTGCGAACGTAGCGAGCCTCGAAGGGCGACGGCCCGGGCCGTGCATCCTTCGAGGTCCGCCTAACGGCGGGCACCTCAGGATGACGGTACAAAGGCAATGCCTTCAGCTACGCCGCGTTCTCCTTCGCCGCGCCGCCAAAAGCCGGCGCGACTTCGGTCATGAAACGCGCCATCTCGTCCTTGACCTGACTGTGCGGTTTCAGGCCGACGTTGAAATAGAGGATCACTTCGTCAAAGCCGGCGGCCTCGACTTTTTTCAAAATTTCGGTGATGCGCGCCGAGGAGCCGATCAGCACGGAATTTTCCGTCAAATCCTCCGGCTTCACCTTGCCCAGCCGGTCGACCATGTCGACGAAATAGCGGTAGCTCGGCGGCGCGGTCTTTGGATCGCCGGGCAGCGCCGGAATCACGCACTCCCTGTAGTAGCGGATCTGCCGCGCCCGCTGCGCGTCCTCCTGCGCCTTGTTGTCGGCGAAGTGGGTGAAATAACTGCACATCAGCCGCTGCGGCTTCTTGCCGAACTTGGCGCAGGTCTCGTGATAGAGGTCCGCGACCTGCTTCAAGCCGCCATAGCTCATCGCCGCGGCGAACGGCGCCACGATCAGTCCGCAGCCCAAACGCGCCGCGAGCTCGATCGAAGGCTTTGAGAACGATCCGACATAGGTCGGCAGCGGGCGCTGCACCGGCTTCGGCGTGATCCGCACGTCGTCGAATGAATAATGTTTGCCGTGGTGGGAAATGCGGTCGTCGGCCTCCCACAATCGGCGAATGAGCTCCAGCCCTTCCTCGAAAATGCCCTGGTTGTCGTCGAACGAGACATGGAACGGCTCATATTCGCGCCGGTCGTAGCCGCGCCCGGCGGCGAAATCGACACGGCCGTTGGACAACAGATCGAGCGTCGCCCATTGCTCGGCGACGCGAATGGGATGATGCAACGGCGTCACCGTCACCGCGGGCGCAAGCCGGATGCGCTTGGTATTGGCGGCGACATAGGCCAGCACCAGGTCCGGGCACGACAGCACGCCGAGCGAATTGAAGTGATGCTCGCCGATCCAGGCCGAGTGCATGCCGAGCTTGTCGGCGTAGAGCGCCTCGGCGGTGATGTCGGCGACGAACTGGTTGGAGGAGCGATCGTTGTTTTCGTAGTGGTTGTCGCTCAGCGTGAAATAACCGAACTCCATTTCAGACCTCCCACGAACTATATTTTCATTGCCAGGATTTTCATTGCCATGCCCGGCAGAATAGTTGATAATGCATCTGTTGTAAATGCATGAATAGACGCAAGCCCAGCCCTGGAATTTGCCCGTGGCAAAACACCCGTCCAAGCTCGATCTCGGCGATTACCTGCCCTATCTGGTCAACCGCGTCGGCACCATTATCGCCGACCAGTTCGGCGTGGAAGCCTTGGCGCCCCATGGGCTTAGCATCGCCATGTGGCGGGTCATCGCCGTGCTGGCGAGCGCCGGCCAGCAGCGCCAGATCGACCTTGCGGAACTGACCAGCACCGACGCCTCGACCCTGTCGCGGCTGGTGAGCCGCCTGATTCGCATGGGCCAGGTCACGCGTACCCGATCGGCGAACAGCAACCGCGAAGTCGTGGTCAAGCTTTCGGCAAAGGGTCAGACGCTGGTGGCGCGCCTCATTCCGATCGCGCGCGACTACGAAGCGGCGGCGATTGCCGGCATATCGGCGCAGGAGCTTGCCGTGCTCAAGCGCTGCCTGCGGCGCGCTTACGAGAATATGAAAAGCAAAAATGTAGCCCGGGTTGAGCAACGCGAAACCCGGGAAGGACAGAGCCGCTTGAACGCCGCTCCCGGATTTCGCTGACGCTCAATCCGGGCTACGTGGCTACCGGGCTATTGCGCCCTGCAGGCGACGATGTTTTCCGGCCGCGGACGGCTGGCGACGGAAGGCGGCGCAAAGATCGCGAGGTAGGCGTCGCTGCCGGTCAGCCGATCGAGACTGATCTCGCGATAGCCGACGGCTTGAAGCTCGCAGCGCAGCAGATCGGGCGGCGTACCATGCTCAGCCGTCGGCGCGAAAGCGTCGACAATACCGATCCGCGCGCCGGGCTTGAGCGCGGGAACGAGATTGTAGAGCAAGGCATAAGGCTGCGCGATCTCGTGATACATGTGCACCAGGATCGCAAAATCGAGCGACTGCGCCGGCAGCTTCGGGTCGTGCGCCTCGCCGCGGACGATGTCGACGTTCTGCAATCCGAGATCGCGCACGCGCCGGCGCAGGTTTTCCAGATAGTCCGGCACCACGTCTTCGGCGATGACGCGGCCGCTCGCGCCGACGATCGGCGACAGCCGCACGACGTAATAGCCGCTGCCCGCGCCGATATCTGCCACCGTCATTCCGGGTTTGATGCCCAAGAGACTAACGAGCTGCCGCGGTTCGCCGGCATCGTCGCGTTCTTTTTCGTCGTGCCAAATCGGGCTGATAATGTCCGCGACCGGGCGATCCGGCTGTGGAAACGCATCGGCCGGAGCGCCCGCTCCTGCCGTCACGTCCTGCGCGGCGCCAGACGTCGCGAACGCGGCGGCGAGGCCGACGGCAAATGTCGCTCGTAAGACTGCGCCGAAGGTCATTGTAACCCCGCACGCGGGAGAGGGAGCGGCAAGTGGCCGCTCACTCAATCCACCTTCGTTCCCGGCGCTGAGTCCTCGAACACCGTCTGCACCGGCGGCGTGCCCGAAAAGCCAAGCTCGCTCCAGCGCGCCACGACTTGCTCGTAGGTCGCCTTCGACAGTTTGGTGCGCTTGGAAAAATTCTTGATGTGCCGGTAATCCATGCAGGCGTTGATCAGCGCCTTCGAGCCCCAAGGCCGGATTTCCGGCGGATTGAGGCTCGGATCGAGGAACGTGCTCCAAGTCTCGCGCAAAATATCGATCGATTGCGCCGGCCGCGAACGCGTCGCCATCGCCCACAGCACCTGGTGCACGTTGCTCGGATCGACGTCGTCGTCGACGACGATGACGTATTTGCCGAAATAAGCGCCGCCGACGCATTGCGCGGCGAGCGCCATCACCTGCGGCGCGTGGCCGGGATACATCTGCTTGATCGAGACCACGGTGATGCCCCAGCCGGCGGCTTCCGGGATCGACCACACGCCCTGGATGCCGGGCACGCCGAGTTTTTGCAGGTCCGACCAGATCGCAGCCGACCGCAGCGCCGCCCAGAATAATCCGGCCTCGTTGGCGGGACCGTCTGCCATCAACGCGCAGGTCAATGTCGGATTGTTACGGAAGCGCACTTTCTCGACGCGCATATAAGGCGTCGCGCCGCTCGGCCGGCCGTAATAGCCGGTGAATTCGCCGAACGGACCTTCGGCGAAAGTCTCGTCGGGATAGACGAAACCTTCGAGAATGATCTCGGCGCCCGCCGGCAGCGGCAGGCCGGTGATGTCGCTTTTGAACACCTCGATCGGCGCGCCGTTGATGCCGCCGTAATACTCGTATTCGCTCTCGGTTTTCGGAAAGCTCGTCGCCGCCACCAGGAACAACAGTGGATCGATGCCGTAAGCGGCGGCGATCGGCATCGGCTTGCCCAGCTTCCACCATTTCTCGCGGTCGAGCGTGGCGTCCTTGCCGGGCGACGTATAGACGCCGATCTCGCGCGGGCCTTTGATCATCATGCGGTAGGTGCCGACATTGATGCGGCCGGTTTCCGGGCATTGCGTCACCACCGCGTCGCCGGTGCCGAGATAAAGCCCGCCGTCGAGCGGCCACATCCGCTGCGCCGGGAATTGCCGGATGTCGATCTTGTCGCCGGTGACGATGTTCTGGTTGCAGATCGCGGTCTCGGCCGGCACCTCCTTGGGCTTCATGGTGCGGCCCATCTTCTTCTGCAGCGCCTGCACGGCTTTCAGCGGATGATCCATCGGCTCCTCGCCGATCATCAGGCAGAACCGCGACAGGTTGCAGCCGATCATATTGTAGAGCGCGCGATGCCCGGGATGGCCCTTGATGTTCTCGAACAGCAGCGCCGGGCTTTTTTGGCTGCCGACCAGATAGGTGATGGTGGCCGCTTCGAGATCGGGATCGACCTCGGCGGTGATGCGCTTGAGCTCGCCCATGGCATCGACCTTGGCCAGCCATTCGTCGAGATCGCTCGCGTTCGGGCTGCGCACGATCTGATCCGATTTCGCTTCATCCGCCGCCTCCCGCTTTTCCGGGGCGACCGATACGCTCATATCCATGTCATTTTCCTCGGGCATTTCCTCACGCGCGGCCATTACGGCAGCTTTTGCGCATCATAGAGAGGCGCGGCCTCCATATCGATAGCGATTTCCTGGGTCCATCGGCGGTGTCGTGTTCCTTGCGGAAATCTGCTAGACTTGGCGCATCCGCGTCGGGAACCTTCGTGACAGTCGCCTGGTTGGGGCAACGACAACGGGAGTGCGGATATGCATCTCGATCCTGAATTCCTCTCCCGCATTCAATTTGCGTGGGTGGTCGGCTGGCACATTCTGCTCCCGGCATTCACCGTCGGGCTTGCCTCCTTCATCGCCTTCCTCGAAGGCGCCTATGCGCTGACCAAGCGCGACGTCTTCCTCAACCTGTCGCAATTCTGGCTGCGCATCTTCGCCATCTCGTTCGGCATGGGCGTGGTCACCGGCATCGTCATGCCGTTCCAGTTCGGCACCAATTGGAGCCGCCTGTCGGACGCCGCCGGCAATGTGATCTCGCCGCTCTTGGCCTATGAGGGTTTGACCGCGTTCTTCCTCGAAGCGACCTTCCTCGGCGTCCTGCTGTTCGGCCGCAAGCTGGTGCCGCCGGCGATGCATTTCGTCGCGGCGGTGCTGGTCGCCGCCGGCACGCTGTCGTCGTCGTATTGGATTTTGGCGACGAACAGCTGGATGCAGACGCCGGTCGGCTACGAAGTGATCGACGGCCTGTTCTATCCGAAGGATTGGTTCGCGATCATGTTCAACCCGTCGCTGCCGTATCGCCTCGCCCACACGGTCAGCGCCTTTTACGTCACCACCGCTTTCGTCGTGCTCGGCGTCGGCGCCTATACGGTGCGGCGCGGACAATCGCCCAGCGAAGGCCGCATGATGCTGCGGCTGGCGCTGTGGTTCCTCGTCATCTTCGTGCCGATCCAGGTCGTGCTCGGCGACCTGCATGGCCTCAATACGCTCGAACACCAGCCGGCCAAGCTCGCGGCGATGGAAGGCCTGTGGGACGGCGGCCGCGGGGTGCCCGCCTCGATCATCGGCTGGCCCGACCAGAAAGAAGAGCGCAACATCGCCGAGATCGCGATCCCGAAACTCGGCAGTCTTTATCTCACCCATTCGTGGGACGGCGCCGTCAAGGGCCTGAAGGATTTCCCGGCCGATCAGCGGCCGCCGGTCGCGGTGGTCTATTTCGCCTTCCGCATCATGGTCGGCATCGCGCTGTTGATGCTCGCGATGGTGGTTACCGGATTATTCTTGCTGTGGCGCAGGCGGCTCGATGACACCGGCTGGTATCTCAAAGCCTGCCAATTCACCGTCTGTCTCGGCTTCATCGCGGTGATCGCCGGCTGGACCACGACCGAAGTCGGCCGTCAACCGTGGACGATCTATGGCCTGATGCGCACGGCGGATTCGTTTTCGCCGTCGCTGACCGGCGCCAACGTGCTGTTGTCGCTCATTCTCTACGTCGTCGTCTATCTGATCATCTTCCCGGCCGGCATCTACACCATGCTGCGCTTCGTCTGGCGCGGCCCCGCCGCCGCGGAGGACGCCACGCCCGTCGTCAGCGGCCGGCCGAAATCGCCGATCGACGCGCTCGCGCCCGCAACCGCGGAGACACGCTGATGCCCGCGCTCGACCTGGTTCCGATCTGGACCGCCATCCTCGCCATCGGCGTCTTCTTGTATGTCGCGCTCGACGGCTTCGATCTTGGCGTCGGCATGCTCTACAACTTCGCGCCCGACCGCAGTGCGCGCGAACTGGTGATGAACTCAATCGCACCGATCTGGGACGGCAACGAGACCTGGCTCGTCCTCGGCAGCGTCGGCCTGCTCGCCGCTTTCCCGGTCGCCTTCGCCATCATCATTCCGGCGGTTTATTTCCCGATCCTCTTGATGCTGCTGGCACTGATCTTCCGTGGGCTGGCGTTCGAATTCCGCTACCGCGACGCCGAGCACCGCACGTTCTGGGATCACGGCTTTGCCGCGGGCTCAGGCTTGGCGGCTTTCGCCCAAGGCGTGGTGCTCGGCTCGTTCATCCAGGGCTACCAAGTCGACGGCCGCCACTTCGTCGGCGGCTCGTTCGATTGCTTCACGCCGTTTTCAATTTTCACAGGCGTCGCCCTGATGTTCGGCTATGCGCTGCTCGGCGCCGGCTGGCTGATCATCAAGACCGAGGGCGCGTTGCAGGACTGGGCGCGCGCGCTCGGCCGCAAATGCCTGATCGGCACGGTGCTCGCCATCGCGATCGTCAGCCTGTGGACGCCGTGGGCCGATCCGAAAATCGCGACCCGTTGGTTCTCTTGGCCGCATATCGCATATCTCGCGCCAGTGCCCATCATCACCGCGGCGCTGGTGCTCTATGCGTGGCGCTCGCTCAGCGATCGCTCCGAATACGGCCCCTTCATCGCCGGCCTGGGCCTGTTCGTGATGTCCTATCTCGGCATCGCCATCAGCCTGTGGCCGATGATCGTGCCGGGGCATTTCACGCTCCATCAGGCCGCGGCGTCGCCGAGCACCCAAGCGTTCCTCTTGATCGGCACGCTGTTCCTGTTGCCGATCATCCTGGTCTACACCGCCTGGTCGTATTGGGTGTTCCGCGGCAAGGTGCGGGCGGACATCGGCTATCATCACTAGTTCGGTTCCATCGCACCGTTCGTCATTGCGAGGAGCAAAGCGACGAAGCAATCCAGCTCGGCGCCGCCGCCTGGATTGCTTCGCTTCGCTCGCAATGACGCGTTAATCGAACGGCACTGGGGTTGTGAGAGATTCCGGCGAGGCCTAGATTAGGATTTGATCTTCAGCCCTGAGCGGAGTCGGACATATGGTCCGTAAGCCTTGGGCGATCACATTGCTCGTTCTCGCCGCAGCGGTGGCCGCGGCCGTGGTGATCGCCGTTCACGTTCCCGATCCGGGAGTTTCTCCCGCGCTCGCCCAGCGTCAGCCCGATGTGACGCGCGGACAATATATCGCCGCGCTCGGCGATTGCGCCGCCTGTCACACCAAGCCTGGCGGCAAGACGCTGGCCGGCGGGCTAGCTTTGACGACACCGCTCGGCACCATCTACACCACCAACATCACGCCGGACCGCGACACCGGCATCGGCAGCTATACTTTCACGGACTTCGCCCGCGCCATGCGGCTCGGCGTGCGGCCCGATGGCGCCCGGCTTTATCCGGCCATGCCGTACACTGCTTACGCCAAGCTTTCCGACGAGGACTTGCAGGATCTGTTTGCTCATCTGCAAAAAGACATCGCAGCGGTCAACCAAACGCCTCCCGCCAACACCATCGGCTGGCCGCTGAAGATGCGCTGGCCGATGGCGTTTTGGAACGTCGCGTTCCTCGACAGCGCGCACTTCACGCCCGACCCGGCGAAAGACGCGCAATGGAACCGCGGCGCCTATATCGTCGAAGCGCTGGAGCACTGCGGCGAATGTCATACGCCGCGGCACGTCACGCAGAACCTCGACAACGCGCAGAAATTCTCAGGCGCGGTGCTGCAAGGCTGGAAGGCCTATAACATCACGTCGAACAAGCAATCCGGCGTCGGCGGCTGGAGCGACGAAGCGCTCGCATCTTATCTGAGCACCGGACATGCCGACGGCCACAGCTCGGCGAGCGGTCCGATGGCCGAAGCGGTCGACAACAGCTTGCGCTACGCCAAGGCCGACGACATCCACGCCATCGTGGCTTACCTGCGCACCGTCGGGCCGATCGAAAACGCACCCGCCATCGCGCAAAGCCCGCCCGCGGCGAACGATATTTCGCCGCCGCAAAACCTCGGCGTCCAGGTCTTCGCCGGCAATTGCGCCAATTGCCACGACTGGGACGGCAAGGGCGTGCAATCGCCCTACGCCAACCTCATCGGCAGCCGCACCGTCAACGACCCCGACGCCACCAACCTGACGGCGATCCTGCTCGCCGGCTCGAACGCCCCGCTGCCGGTCGAGCACGCCTTCATGCCGCCCTTCGCCCGCGGCCACAGCGACGACGAGCTCGCGGCGGTGGCGAATTTCGTCAACGGGTTCTTCGGCAACGGCACGGCGAAGGTCACCGCCGCCGACATCGACAAGGCGCGGAAGGCGGTGCCGTAGTCACGCGGTGCATGGTCAGTCATGTCCGCTAGGTCGGTAACCTGAATCTCAAATCTGCATTGCCCCGCCTTCGCAGTACGCATATCCGAAGGCGAGCAGGCGCTACCCAAGACATTAGGGCGCCACCAGCTCCGCTGAAGCGCTCACGCGGCGAAGCTTTTCTATGGGGAAGTTCGCCAATGGCTTATCAACCGTCCTGGAATGAAGATGAGCCGCCCAAAGATAGGCAGGTTCTTGCGCTCGCGTTTGCTAAGGCGATCAAGTCCGGAAGCGGCAATCTTGTGAGAGTTGTCGCCGCGTGGGTCGAGAGCAATCAGGAGTGGCGACCGGTCAGGGTCGGAGGCGACACGATCGCCGGAACCGATCTCGATGTCATTTGCTGGGCCGAACTCCCGGAGATTCCCGACACGGTAGGACGCTTGAAGAAAGCGACCCCAAGCCGACCAACCCAAGTATACCCGCGACCGAAATAGCGATCAGCGCGAGCACGACATCCATAGCGATCGCGTCAACTATTGGCGCGACGGAGAGCTTTTCTCGGCCCTTGTTCGATAGCAGTTCCGTTGACAAACAGTTTGGCATTCGCCCCGATATAATCCCGGCGCTGGCTGCTTCATCGCGCAATAACTCAAGCAGCGATTCTGACAGAAGTCGCCACCAGCCTGCGCAAAACCGGCTGCCTTTCTCTGCGCAATTGCCGTTTTGCAAGCTTCCGATAATTGTGCGTGGTGCTGGATCATACACCATCGACGGGTGTCCCGATCCTCGAGCACAGTACTGCAAAATTTCTTCGCGTCGGCTCCACAGGCGGTGCGCACCGCCGCATTAAGATCATCTGGAGTCGCTGCCAGAGCAACACTGGGTGCTATCAAGGCAATGACGATGGCGATGTTTCGTATTTTGAACATCATCAACTCCGATAAATGCCGGCCCCGATCAATGTCGACCGCCATTATCGCATCTGTGCGTGCAATTGCTCAGGCACATACTACTTTTTCCAGAGCAGCTTTCGGCACAGTGTTGTTTGCAGATAGCGGGATCAAAGGCCAAGGCGGCGACTGACAAAGCAACGAGATAAAGCAATGTGGCTAACGCCGTTCGCGCGAACGTCATTTTCTTTCTCCCTTTGCGGCGCGTCGTTTGGAGCACAGTCGCCGTCAATGCATCGTCATCGCAGCGTCAAGGCGAATCTTGTTTACGATCATGCACTTAATTCGATCGCGAGCTTGGTATGACAAAAGCCGCTTTAGGATTCTCGGCTCGCTCGTGGGGCACTTTGCTGTGGTGCGCTTTGTCGCTACTGGCCCATAGCGGACATTTGCTGCGACGCAATGCATGTCCGCTTTCGGTCGCACAACGGACATCGCGCGGAGTTGCCATCATGTCCGATTTTGACCCTAAGCGGACGGAGTCCTGCGCACTCGGCAAGGTCTGCGTGGTGTAATCGAGCAAGCTTCACGTCTCGATACCCGCAATTTAGTCGATGATAGCGGTACCCTTCGCCTTCGCGCGGGCGACATTCTCCTTCATCTGTTGTAGCCGTTCGGGCGAGTGCCCTTGCCAGTTCGCAACCTCGGCAATGACTCGCAGCGGATCGCGGGAGCGATATGAAAGGGTCGGATTGCCAGAAAACTTTTTATCCGTCAGGTTCGGATCGTCCATGATCGGCCCGGTCGGCTCTACTACATAAATTCGCTCTCGTCCGCTGCCGACGGCCAGCTCCGCGCCCCAGATCGCCGCATCCAGCGTGGCCGTGAAATAGATCCAAGACAGCGGCTTAACGTCCGTGAAATTGGACTGATATCCGACGACGATCAGGTCTCCGGGTTTCAAATCGGCTCGCGTGCCGTGGAAGAATGATTGAGAAAACACGTTTGCGACAGATGACATACGATGGTCCCCGCATTGCTAGCTCGACGGAAAAAAGAAAGGCAGGCCCCGCCCCTGCCCTTTCCTTGGACCGAACCGGTTTCGTGCTTCACGTGAACGTATTTTTTCGCATGCGGTCAGTTTGCGATCGCGCGCATCACAGAGCTCGGGCGCCCATAGCGCGTCGAAGACGCGCGTGAACGCGCTTTCGGTGCGCCGCGAGGGCGAGAGCGCATGGCCAAGGAAGACCTCGGTGGCTGCGTCGTCAGACGCCGGTCACCGCCTTCACCCGCTCCGGCGACATCGGCATCGCGCGAAAACGCTTTCCCGTCAGCTTGAACAGCGCATTGCCGACGCAAGGTGCCACCAGCGGCAGCGAGGCCTCGCCGATGCCTTTGGCCGGATTGTCGGTCGGCATCAGCTGGATATCGATCTCCGGCATTTCCGACATGCGCAGCACCGGGTAGTCGTAGAAATTATTCTGCTCCACCTGGCCGCCGGAAATCGAAACCTGTTCCTTCAAGGTCTGGCTCAAGCCGAAGATCACATTGCCTTCGGTCTGCGCCAAAACGCTGTCGGGATTGAGCACGATGCCCGGGTCGAGCGCGATCCAGAAACGATGCGCGCGCACGATGCCGGTCTTGGTATCGAGCGAGATTTCGCCGACCGCCGCCACATAGGTCTCGACCACCTTGGCATAGGAAAAGCCGAGCGCATGGCCGTCGGCGACCGCTTTGCCCCAGCCGGATTTGTCGACGACCGCCTTGATCACCGCTTGTGCGCGCGGCTCATCTTTCAGGAGCTCGAGCCGGAACGCCACCGGATCCTTGTTCTGGGCGTTGGCGATTTCGTCGATGAAGGATTCGACGACGAACTTGTTGTAGCCGGCGCCGATGCCGCGCCAAGCGGCGACCGCGATGCCGCGCTTCTCGCGCAGATAGGCGATCGATTGATTGGGGATGCCGTATTCGTGCTTCGAGCCTTCGAGCACGATGCCGTCGAGGCCCTTGGCGCCCTCCAGCGCCTTCTCGGTGCCGCGATAGGCGACCACGGATTCACCGACCACGCGATGACGCCAGCCGGTCACCTTGCCGTCGGCATCGAGCGCGGCTTCGACCTGATGGCCGGTCATCGGCCGCATCTGCGCCGATTTGACGTCCTGCTCGCGCGTCCAGATCAGTTTTACGGGCCGCTGCATCGCCTTGGCCAGCGGCAGGACTTCCGGAATCATGTCGGCCGGACTGCGCCGGCCGTAGCCGCCGCCGAGATAGAACTGATTGAGCTTGATCTTGTCGGGCGTGGTTTTGAGCATCGCCGCGGCCGCGAAGGCATTGGGGCTGACACCTTGCGTCCCGATCCAGATTTCGGCGCTGTCGCCGGCCGGGCCGACCGACGCGGTGACGTTCATCGGCTCCATCTGCGCGTGATAGACGTATTCGGAAGAGTATTGCGCGGTCATCACCTTGGCCGCCTTGGCAAACGCTTCGTCGGCGTCGCCTTTGGCGACGTAGCTCGTTCCCTTGTCGTCAAGCTTGGCAGCGCGGGCGAGGAAATCCTTCAGCCCGGCCGCGCTGTTGAACGAGTCGGTCGGCACGCTGGACCAGCTCACCTTCAGTGCCGAGCGGCCCTTGAAAGCGGCTTCGATGGTCTCCGCGACGACACCGACCGAATTTTTCAGCGGCACCACTTTGAGCACGCCCGGCACCGCGAGCGCCGCGGCGTCTTCGACATGCTCCGGCGTTCCGCCTTCGACCGGCGTGCGCAGCACCGTGGCGTAGACCATGTTCGGCACTTGCACGTCGATGGCGTAAAGCGCCGAGCCGTCGATCTTTCCCGGAATGTCCAGGCGCGGCGTGTTTTTGCCGAGGATGCGGTAGTCGGCCATTTTCTTCAGCGCCGACTTGTCGATCGCCGGCATGGTCGCCGGAACCTGGGCGAAGCTCGCGATCTCGCCGTAGCTCATGGAGCGATTGCTCGCCGCGTGCACCACTATGCTCGGCTCGGTGTGCAGTTCGCCGAGCGGCACCTGCCAGCGATCGGCGGCCGCTTGCATCAGCACGTTGCGCACGGCGGCGGCCTGCAGCCGCACCTTGTCCCAATAGCCGCGGATCGAGCCGCTGCCATAGGTCACCATCATGCCGCCAAAAATCGGATTGCCGAAAATCTCCGGCTTGACCGGCGGATATGTGGTCGACACCCGCGACCAGTCGGCGTCCATCTCTTCGGCAAACACCATGGCGAGGCCGGTCAGGCTGCCCTGCCCCATTTCGGCGACCGGAATGGCGAGCACGATGGCGCCGTCCGCGCCGATGGTGACCCACGCGCCGAGTGCAGCCGGCGCTCCGCCCTCGGCCAGCGCCGCGGCCGGCCGCACAAACAGCGCGCCCGGAATGCTCAAGGCGAAAGTCAGTCCGGCTGAGCCTGCGAGGAAGCCGCGCCGTGAGAGTGCGCCCTGCGGATTGCGTTCAATTTTGCCCATGGCGTCACGCTCCCTGCTTGGCGGCGCGCTCGACGGCGCGGAGGATGCGCGGATAAGTGCCGCAACGGCAGATATTGCCATCCATGTGGCGAACGATGTCGTCGCGGCTCGGATTCTTGTTGGCCGCCAGCAACGCCGCGGCCTGCATGATCTGTCCGGATTGGCAGTAGCCGCATTGCGGCACCTGCAGGTCGAGCCAGGCCTTTTGCAACGGATGGTCGCTGTTGGCCGACAAGCCCTCGATGGTGGTGACGTTCTTGCCCGCCACCATCGCCACCGGCGTCTGGCACGAGCGGATCGCCTTGCCGTCGAGATGCACCGTGCAGGCGCCGCACATGCCGGCGCCGCAGCCGTATTTCGTGCCGGTGAGCTTGAGATGCTCGCGCACGACCCAAAGCAGCGGTGTTTCCGGACCGGCATCCACACTTGCCGGCTTGTTATTGACGGTGAAGGTGATCGCCATCACGCACTCCCGTTTGCAGATTGGTCGCGGGGAATATAGTGGATTCCCAGCCGGAATTCATGTCCAAATGTCCGGAACATTTGGGGCCTAGGATCGTAACATCCGAGCCCGCAAGGAGTTCATCGCCGATGCCGACAAACCCAATAGGCGGCGGCCAGATCGGCCGCTCGGTGCCGCGCCTCGAAGGCCGCGAGAAGGTCACCGGCCGCGCCGAATACACGCACCTGATGCGGCTGCCCGGCATGCTGTACGGCAAGATTTTTCGCTCCACCGTGGCCCACGGCCGCATCAAATCGATCGACGTGAGCGCGGCCAAGAAAATCCCCGGCGTTTTCCGCGTCATCACCTCCGACGACGTCCGCAAAGTCATCCCCGACCCCTATTACGGGCCGGCCTTCCACGACCAGCCGATCCTGGCCATCGACAAGGTACGTTTCGTCGGCGAGCCGGTCGCCGTCGTGCTCGCCGCCGATCCCCATATTGCCGAAGCCGCGACGCACGCCATCGTCGCCGAATACGAGGAACTGCCGCCGGTCTACGACGAGGTCGAGGCGATGACGGCGCCGACCTATGTGCACGACGAGCTCAAGCCCGCCGGCAGCTTCGCCGACCTCAAGCATCTCAAGGGCCAGAAAAACACCAATCTCGCGCTCAACGCCAAATTGCGCCGCGGCGACGTCGACAAGGCGTTTGCCGAAGCCGCCCACGTCTTCGAGCACGAATTCCGCACGCAAAAATGCCTGCACGTGCCGTTCGAGCCGTTCTGCTCGATCGCCGACTACAAGGAATCCGGCCTGACGATTCATAGCGGCGCGCAGGGGCCGTCCTTCGTGCGCTCCGAGATCGCGCGGTTGCTCGGCTGGGCGGAAAACAAGGTGCGCATCAAAGTGCCGTATCTCGGCGGCGGCTATGGCGGCAAGCTCTACATCAAGCTCGAGGCGCTGGTGACGGCGTGCTCGATGATCGCGCGCCGCCCGGTCAAGATCGCGCTCACCATGGAGGAGCAGTTTTATCAGATCACCAAACATCCGGCGACGGTTCGCATCAAAAGCGGCGTCGACAAAGACGGCCGCATCACGGCGCGCAAATGCGAGGTGTTCTGGAACGGCGGCGCTTACGCCGACATTGGCCCGCGCGTCACCCACAAATCGGGATTCACCGCCGGCGGTCCCTACGACATCGACAATATGTGGATCGACTCGTACGCGATGTACACCAACATGACGCCGGCCGGCGCGCTGCGCGGTTTTGGCATGCCGCAGCTCGTCTTCGCCCACGAGAGCCACACCGACATGATGGCGCGGGCGCTCGACATCGATGCGGTCGAGTTCCGCCGCAAGAATGTGTTGCACAACGGCCAGCCGCAGGCGACCGGCACCATCCTCAAGGACGCGCCGCTCGAGGCAATCCTCGACCACGTCGCCGAGCGGCTGCGCTGGAAGGAAAAATTCGATCGCGGCAGCGGCACCTTGAAGCGCGGCCGCGGGCTCGCCTTTGCGCTGAAAGCCTGCGTGTCGCCGACCACCTCGGTCGCCATCGTCAATGTCGGCGCCGACGGCAGCCCGACGCTCTACATTTCGACGGTCGATATGGGGCAAGGCTCCGACACTGGCATGGCGCAGATCGTCGGCGAGGTGCTCAACGTGCCGGCGGAATCGGTGCGGGTCGTCGCCCGCGACACCGACATCACGCCCTACGACATGGGCACGCTGGGCTCGCGTTCGCTGTTCCATATGGGACACGCCGTGAAGCTCGCCGCCGAAGATGCGCGCAGCAAGATCGACGCGCTGCGGCGCGAGGTCGGCGAGCCGGAAGGCAGCAACACGCCGGTCTCCGGCCTGTTCGTCAAAAAATACGGCATGAAGGCCGGCAATATCGTCGGCAGCGGCAGCTACAAGCCTGATTATGTCGCGCCGGATCACGAGACCGGGCTGTCGCCCGAGATCACGCCATTCTGGATGGTGGCGTGCACCGGCGCCGAAGTCGAAGTCGACACCGAGACCGGAAGGGTGCGTGTCCAAAAACTCATCAATGCGGTCGACTGCGGCACGCTGGTCAATCCGCGCATCGTCGAGACGCAGATTTCCGGCGCCGCGCTGATGCAGCTCGGCTTCACGCTGTTCGAGAAGATCCATCTCGACAACGGCCAGATCACCAATGCGTCGCTGGCCGACTACAAGATTCCCGGCATTGCCGACGTGCCGCCGGTGATGGTGAACGAGGCAATCGACGCCTATCAGCACAATGCGCCGTTCGGCGCCAAAGGCGTCGGCGAATCGGCGACCTTGCCGCTGTCGCCGGCCATCGCCAACGCGCTCGACGACGCGGTCGGCGTGCGGCTGATGGAATTGCCGCTGACGGCCGAGGCAGTGTTCCGCGCGCTACGCGAGAAAGCGGGCCAGCCGCTGGAAGCGGAATAAAATCGCACTGAGCTTTTCCCGTTATCCTGAGGTGGCCGCGAAGCGGCCCTCGAAGGATACGGCCGAGGCGCCAACCGAAATCGGGCTTGCCCGATTTCGGCATGTTGATGGCCAAGTCGGCTATAGCCGACTTGGTTGCCGTCGCCCTTCGAGGCTCGCTTCGCTCGCACCTCAGGGTGACGGACACACGGGCGTTGGCCCACCACGTCGCAATGTCACTTTCCTTGGCGCCGCGAGTGCCATAGGCTCCGCTGCAAGTAAAAAATCTTACGGGGGGAAACGATGGCCGGCGAAGCGGAAGTTCAAGTCTCGCATTTTTTGGACCAGCACGGGCTGGGCGCGTTCCAGATCAAGCTCATCATCTGGTCCGTGATGCTGGCGATGATCGACGGCTACGATATCGGCGCCATCGCCTTTGCGGCGCCGAGCCTGATCAAGGAATGGCACGTCGCGCCCGCCGACCTCAAATGGGTGCTCAGCGCCAGCAATTTCGGCGTGCTGTTCGGCTCGCAAATCTTCGGCTGGATCGGCGACCGCTACGGCCGCAAGACCGCACTGATCCTCTGCAACCTCTTGTTCGGCATCTTCACCTTCATCGCCGCCTATTCGACCAATCTCACCGAATTGTCCGTGCTGCGCTTTCTCGCCGGGCTGGGCATCGGCGGCGTGATCCCGAACCTCGTTGCCATCAACGCCGAATCGGCGCCGCGCACCATGCGCGCCACGCTGGCGATCATCGCCGTCGGGCTGGTGCCGCTCGGCGGCGCGCTGGCCGGCTTCGCCGCCGCGGCGCTGGTGCCGCAATATGGCTGGCAGATCCTGTTCGAGATCGGCGGCATCGTGCCGGTGGTGTTTGCGCTTGCCGCCATCGCGACGCTGCCCGAGTCGATCAAATTCATGACGCTGCATGAAAGTCACCGCGGCAAGATGGAGGCGCTGCTCACCGCGATCCGCCCCGATTACAAGGTGCCGCCGAACGCCCGCTTCGTCATCGAGGACGAGAAGCAATCGCCGAGCAGCAGCCCGAAATATCTGTTCGGCAACGGGCTTGCCGCGATCACGCCGCTCACGTGGCTGATGTTCGCCTGCAACCTGATGGGCTATTTCTTCCTCATCAGCTGGACGCCGACCCTGATGGGCGCGGCGCATGTGCCGCCGCAGACCGCGGCGCTGGCCGGCGCCGCCTTGCAGGTCGGCGGCACGGTCGGCTCGTTGCTATTGTGCTGGTGGCTGCAGAAGGCGCGCTTCCTCGCCATCGCCATCCTGTTCGTGATCGCGGTGCCGGTGGTCGGCTCGATCGGCTATGCCGGATTGAGCTCGACCGGCGCGCTGATCGCCGTGACCTTCGTTGCCGGCTTCATCGTGCTCGGCATCCAGTCCGGCATCAACGTGGTCGGCGCCATGATCTATCCGACTTCGCTGCGCGCCAACGGCTCCGGCTGGCAACTCGGCATCGGCCGCCTCGGCGCCATCATCGGCCCGCTGCTCGGCGGACTGTTCGTCGGCCTGCCGGTGCCGCAGCTTTATATGTGGTCGGCGATACCGTTCGCCGTGGGCGCCGTGGTGTGTTTCATCATCTACAAGCTCAACACCGCGCGGCTGCAGGCGCACCCGGAATTGGCGCAGGGGCAGTAACGATTCAGCAGTAGCGATTCAACAGTTCGCCGCCCGAGGGATGACGCGTCAACGAACCGGGCATTGGTTCGATTCGTAGGCCTGGTTCAACAGGCGCGCCAGCCGCAAGCCGGCGACGCCGAGCTGCCGGTCGAGAACCGGCAGAACGTCGCGCAGATAACGATCGTCGAGAACGTCGTCGGCCGGACGCAGATACCAGACGGTCGGGGCGGCTTTGTGAGTCTCCTCGGCCCATTGTTTGAATGTCGTTTCGTCGATGGCTGTGTGGTTGGTGGCGGGATCTTCCACCTTTGCGTCCGGCGCAGTCGCAAGCCAGCCGTTTTCGAGCCGGTCCACATAGGCACCCCAAGCCCAGACGGTTTTCTGGATCAAATTCTCATCCCAGGCGGCATGAAAGTTGGTGGGCGCGTGCGCGGCCTTGCATGTCGGGCAAGTCGCCAGCCCGCGCATGAACACGTCGACGTCGATGGTATTGCCGCCCGCCGCCTCGGCCACGGTGTGCAGCGGCTGATGGATGTCGCCGACAAAATGCACGGCAAACTTCAGCGCTTCGACCTGCGCGTCGCCCGTCGTGCAGCGCAGGTCGCTTCTCAACCGGCCAAGTTCGGCGATGATGCAATCGTCCTTGGCGCAATCGCGACCGTGATCGTAGGCGCCGACATCGAGCGGAATGTTGACGAAATGCCATGCCCCCGTCGCCGGACGCGTGGCGCGCGTGTCGTCGGCCCAGCTCGCGATCGAAGCCAGCGAGCGGCCCTTGAGCAGTTTCGCCACCATCTGCGCCGCCGGCGCGGAGAGCCGCGGCTGCGCGACCTCGGCGACGATCGAATGGCCTTCAGGTCCCCAGGCAAGCGCCGGTCCGGCCAGCGCGCCGGTCAATGCGGCAACCAAAGCGAACGATCTCATGGCATCGCTCCCGTTATGCACCAAGTGTGCGAGCAACACGCGACAATCAAAGGATGCGCGCGAACGGCCGCCGCGGCAAGAGCGACCCGAAGAATTTCGATTGAGCGTCAGAACGGCTCGTAGCCGCGCAGCGCCGGGATCACCTTCTCGCCGAACAGCCGGATCGAGCGCAGCAGCGCATCCTCCGGCAGATCGGCGAAATTGAACTCGCCCATGAACACGTTGAACACGCCGGCTTCGGCGGCGGCGCGGATTTTGGCGGCGACGGTTTCCGGCGAGCCGATGAAGACGAGATCGTGCTTGAACAGATAATCGGCGTCGAACAGATGCTGCATGATTTCCGAGGCGCCGGGCTCGCCGCGGCCGACGAACATTTTGGCATGCTCGCGGGCGCGCTCCTCGAACGTCTCGCCGGGTTTTGCCGGCGCCAGAAATCCCTCATAGGCGCGGCTCGCCCGGAATAGTCCGTTCTCGATCGCTTTCTCGTCGGTGTCGTCGACATAGATGATCGAACAATAAGCGATGTTCGGCTTTTCCGACCAGCCGGTGCGCTGCCAGTCGTGCAGAAATTTTCGGTAGCGCGGCGCGGCGTCGGCGCGCGGATAGACCAGGAAATAACCCGGATTGATTCCGTTCTTGGCGCAGAATTCGAGCGTCTGCGGATCGCGGCTCATCATCCACAGCGGCGGATGCGGCTGCTGCGCCGGCATCACCGAAATCTGGGCGTTGTCGGTGTGAAACTCCTGGCCGTGATACGAGAACGGCTGCGTCTCGCCGAACGCCGCGCGCATGTAATCGACAAATTCCAAGGTCGGCGATTTGCGCTGGCCATAGTCCAAGCCAAAGGGCCGGAAATAATCCGGATTGATGCCGGGCACTAGGCCGAGCTCCATGCGGCCGCCGAGCATCTGGTCGACGATGGCGATCTCCTCGGCAAGCCGCAACGGATGATAGAGCGGCACAATGTAGCCCATCGGCCCGATGCGCAGCCGCTTGGTGCGCGCGCCGGCGCCGACCGCATAAAGGCTCGGCGACGATATCCAGCTCTCGTCGGGGCGAAAATGATGCTCGACGCAGAACGAATGGTCGAAGCCGAGCTCGTCGCACAAAGCAAGCTCGCGCCAGAGCTGCTCGTAGCGCGCGTGCGGCGTCATGCCGGGCTTGGCCCAGATGTGCGAGAAATGCGAAAATTTCATGAGACCACGCTCTGAACTCTTGCGCGCCCGCCGCGCCCGGCTGTTATTTGCTGACCGCCAAGGCGCCCTCGACGGCATCCATCACCGTCATGTCGAGATTGAGCCGGCAATAGTCCGAGAGCTTGTCGGTCTCCCGCTGTAGCGCCGCCATATCGATGACGGTGCCGCCGTGCTTGCCGTGATAGTAGCCGCTCAGCCAAATCGCCACCGACTTGGTCGGCGCCACCGCGTCAAGCAGGAACTGCCTGCAGGTGATTTTTGCCACGTCCACCGTGACCTGCGCCTGGCTCGTCGCCGGCAGCAGCACGGCCAAGAGCATGGTCGCCATCAAGAGCCGAACCTTCATTGCGTCTACTCTCCCTCGTCTTCGGTCATGCCGATATTCGATCCCTTGAAGATACATTTATCCCATGGTCAGATGCTCAGGTCTATGAGCGCAGGACAGGGAGGTAACGATGAAACACATAGCTCGTCCAGTTTTGGCTCTTGCAGCTTTGGCTCTTGCAGCCTCGATTGCATTTTTCCCCATCGGCACGGCTATGGCCCAGTCCTGCGACAGCCACGCGGTCAGCGCCACCGGCAAGCCGCTGCACGGCGCCGCCAAAAACAGCTTCGTGAAGAAATGCAAGAAGGACGCCTGCGAAAGCAAGGCGGTCAGCGCCGAGGGCAAGCCGCTGCACGGCGCGGCGAGGAATAGTTTTATGGCGAAATGCAAGAGGGATGCGTGACCGGGACGTCAATCGGCACGTTGCCGGAGCTTTTGTCTGCCGAAAGAGGAAACAAAAAGCTCTCGCACAGGTGCGGTCGCGAAAGGTCGGTTGTCGCGCTCTAACACTGGGGGCGTTTGCGTGGCGTCGGCAGAGAGAGTGAAGGTCAGGACTGGCTAGACAGACTTTGCTTGAGACTTCATGAGGGGAACGGATTCAAAGCATTTTCATAGAGTTTTGCCGGACAGAGGCAGAGGGCGATTGATCAATAATAGAATCATTTGCTAGCAACATTTCGTCGTTTGACTTCACTGAATATCGAGAAATCGAGTATCTTTAGGGTGTCGAGAAGGTGCTTATCAGGCTTCAAGTTGAATGGGGCAGTTCGCAGAATAAGAAAGGTACAAATCCTTTCCACGGCGATCGCTAAGAGTTCGCTTGACGGCCGATGCTTTCGATCTGTTATATCACTGATGGCGTACAGGCTTTGCATTTTCGGCGTAAATTCCGGTTCAGTTAGGTCGATGTCGTCAATGGTGTGAGCAAAATCGTTTCTAATAGTTCTGATTGTGTCGAGATCATGCCGCAACTTTTTGCCATAAAGACCCATTGCAAATCCGAGTTTGATTTGTGCGCTGAAGGTAGATAGCGGGCCAAATCCTTCAAAAAGGTCCTCCTCTTCTCGTTTAGAGAGCCGAACAAGGTTGTACTTTAATGCACCAAACAAAAGCTGATTGACCATAGCCGCAGCTACAAGAACAGTGCCACGAGAATTACTTGCCCGTATTTCTCGCAAAGCGGCTTCGAATGGTTTCTTTTTACGATTGGTGGTTTTCATGTGATGGTGAGTTTGATGAGGATTCGATTATTCGTTGCCGTCGGCTATCTCGATGACCTGGGAGCGAAACTAAGTGCGCTACTCCTTGATGTAATCGTAGATGGAATTCGTTGAAAATGGGGGCAGCGCCTCCGGTATAGCATCTATTTCGCGGGTCAAATCGGGGCTGTGGAGTTAGGTCGTGTGTTGGGGTTGGATCGTTAAGGAAGCGCGATTTTGCCAGCGCGATTCTGGGCAGCGACTATTCTGCGAGGTCCATCGATCTCAGTTTAAAGCGTTTGGGCTGGGTGCCGTCGTAGCTATTTTGCTAAATTACACGGCCGCTCAAATCCCCCCTCTCTGGCCAGCGCAATCGGATGCAAATTACACTTCTCAGGACTTCCAAATTAGGCTTTGGGTGTTTGCTGCCCCAAACACACTGGTACCAGATTTCAAGGCTCCGCCGCTTATTGAGATGTATGCCAAATTGGGGGAAGTTAGTGTGGACTCGGCAATGGCATTGGAAGAAAAGCCGGTCCGCGAGTATCCAAGCACCAGAAATCCCAACCAAAGCTTCATTTATGCAAACAGAAGCACCTACGTTGACAACCTCAAGTCGCTTAAACAGGTCCGAAATCTCATAGGACAGCCTGTTATCGTTCGCTTACCAACTCGCCTTTTTCGTGCAGCGGATAGAGCCGGCCCGAAATATTATTTTGAATGCACATTGCGAGGTGAACGAATGCTGATTGAAATAGACCAAAGTGGCCTTTTGGAGGGAAAAATCACCAAGGGTATGTTCAATAACCCAAGGACATTTTAGAGCCCGTAAGGCGGATTAGCGGAGGGTAATCCGACTTATCGTCGGCGCACAAACGCGGATAACGCCTGCGGCTAACCCGCCCTACACACTGCCAGCCATAACGCGAAGCAGCGAAGGCTGGTGCCCGTGGAGGGAATCGAACCCCCACTCCTTGCGGAACACGATTTTGAGTCGTGCGCGTCTACCAGTTCCGCCACACGGGCATGCGCCGCCATCTATATCTGCGGCCGGCGCGCCGGGCAAAAGAAAATCTCTGGCCTCGAGGCGCTTCTATTTAGTGCCTGCCAGAAGGCCCAGAAAGCGGCCTTGATCGCTTGAACGGCACTGTGTTCGCGTTGATGATCTTGTCAAGGATCGTTGACCGCCAGAGGCGGCGGCGCTTCGCGCCGTCCTTGACAAGATCATCAACGCGAACAATTAGCATCCAAGCGATCAAGGCCGCCGCCCCGATCATTCCTAGATATATTGATCGTAGAAGCGGGCTTGCTTCCGCCTCAAAGATCGGTCAATTGCTCCCGGTTGTGACGGTGGGGACGGCGCGGCGGCGAGGTTGTGATGGCGCGGACTTTGGCCTTGAGGATGATCCGGCTCGATCGGCTGCGCGCCGAGCCGGCCGCCGCCGCGGCGCTGGCGATCTTCGCGCTGAGCGCAGCGACCATCGTCGGCGCCTGGTATTTCGAATTCGTGCTCAGGCTGCCGCCCTGCCCGCTCTGCCTCGAAGAGCGGCTGCCCTATCACGTGGTCATTCCGCTGTCGCTGTTGATGGCGATCGCGGCGCTGGCGCGGGCGCCGCGGACGCTGCTCGCCGTCGGCTTTACCGCGATCATCGTCGCCATGCTGGGCGGCGCCGCGCTCGGCACCTATCACGCCGGCGTCGAATGGCACTGGTGGGCCGGCCCGGCCGAGTGCTCGGGGCCGATCACCGATCTCAGCGCCAAAGGCCCGATCCTCGGCCAGTTGAATTCGATCCACGTGGTGCGCTGCGACGAAGCGGCGTGGCGCCTGCTCGGCATTTCGCTCGCCGGCTATAATGTGCTGATCTCGCTCTTGCTGGCGGCGATCGCCGGCTACGGCCTGCTGGCATCCCGTCGCGCCGCCTGATCGACCGCCGTCGCTGAGCGGTGCGCGATCAGCGCGCGGTGGCTGCCCGGATCGACGTTTTCAACGGCTTTTGCGAGCGCCCGCGCCCACGGCGCAATGAATTCACCAGCGCCTGCAAATGCGGCTTGGCGGCCGCCGTCGCCTGCGCTTCGATCGCCCGATAATTTTCGATCAGCTCCAAGCCGAACGGCGTGAGCTCAGCGCCACCGCCCTGCGCGCCGCCGGGCTGGGTCGCCACCACCGGCGCGCGGAAAGAGCGGTTCATGTCGTCGACCAGGAGCCAGGCGCGCCGATAGGACATGCCGAGCGCACGGCCGGCCCGCGAGATCGAGCCGGTTTTGCCGATCGCCTCGAGCAGGCGGATCTTGCCCGGCCCAAGCGCCCGGTCCGCGCCGAAATCGACCCGCACCGTCAACCGGACCTTGCTCATCGCGCACCCCGCGCCGCGCTCGCGTCATGAAAGTGTGCGTCAGATTAGCATGAGCGAGGGGCGACGAATTGCGGAAATATCCGCCGTCGCGACCGGCTGCACGGCTCTGGTGAGACCCCCAGCGATGTACTAAGCTGCCGATCCGGGTTTGGCACGGTTTGGCGTAGCGTTTTGCAGTCTACGCACGGGAGAACAATCATGGGTTTGTTTGACGGTCTCAAGAGTGCGTTGGAAGGCGAAGCTTTCCCGGCGATGCTCAATACGTTGCTGGCGCAGACGCAGTACCACGATCTCAACGGCCTCTTGGCAGCGCTGCAGAATGGCGGCCTCGGCCCGCAGGTCAAGTCCTGGCTGGGCAACGGCCAAAACCTGCCGGTCACCGCAGATCAATTGAAAGCCGTTCTCGGCAATACCCAGCTCCAGGATCTTGCCCGCCACCTCGGCCTGCCGGTCGACGAAGTGCTCACGTTGCTGGCGCAGTATCTGCCGGCGATCGTCGACAAAGCGAGCCCGGGCGGCGTGCTGCAGCCGCACGCGTGAAGTCGAGGCGCACCGTTTTTCGAGCGACCACTAGGGAGAAAAACATGAAAACGCTTGCCATCATCGTCGCGTCGTTTTGGCTCGTGACCGCCGCCGCGGCGGACGACAGCTGCGCCATTCAGGCGACCGGCAAGAGTCTGCACGGCGCCGCCTTGAACAGTTTTGCCAAGAAGTGCTGCGCCGACCAAGCCAAGACGCAGAACCTGCACGGTGCGGCGCAGACCAGCTTCACCAAGAAGTGCATGACGGACGCCGGCGCGTCGTAAGCGCTACAGAGACGCCCGAACCTCACACCACGCGAGACTGTCTGAGATATAGCTCAGACCGCAGAGAAAGCGGCCTTGATCGCTTGGACCCGGGCTTGACCCCGCAGGGCGCGCGACGCTAAACCGCTGTGGCTGACCGGGCGGTTAGCTCAGCGGAAGAGCACCTCCTTGACATGGAGGGGGTCAGAGGTTCGATCCCTCTACCGCCCACCAGCCTTCGCTCGCGCAGCGAAGCGAAGGCTGCCACGCCGTAGCGAAGCGAAGGCGGGCTGCGATAGTTGCGCGCGAGCTACGGCTTGGCGAGCCAACTTAATAAGCCGCCTATCCACAGGAAAATCTCGGCGGCCGGCGCGGCGGCGGGCTTTCCGATAAGTGGTGAACCCACGATGGAGAACGAAAAGTGGCAACGACCGCAAGCCTATTTTCGAGTGGCAATTTGATGCAGCGAAAAATCCTGATTGGGATCGTGGTCGCGATTTCTCTATCGCTGCCCGCCGTTGCATTCGCCGCGTCCGTGCACCGAAAGCCCTTGGTCATCCACCCCTGGCATGGCTACGGCTTCCTGCCCGGCTATCATCAGCCGCCCAACAACAACGTTCCCGTTTATGGTCCGAAGGGAGCAATCGGCGACACAGAATATGCTCCAAGATACTGGTATGGCGGCGGGCAGTACTATTTCGGCCGTCCTGGATTTTCCGGTGGACGCTACAACGGCGGCAGCTTCGGTCCGTGCTGGACCCATACACCTATCGGACTGATCTGGAATTGCGGATGAGCGGTTCGAGTTGCTTTAAATGCGATTGTCATTCCCTGTTGGGCCTCTGGCGGGCTTCCGAGAATGCTATGCGCTTCGCGCGGCGCTAATATACGGCGCGCCCGCCCGAGATATCGAACACGGCGCCGGTCGAGAACGAGCAATCCTCCGACGCTAGCCACGCGATCATGGCCGCGAGCTCTTCAACGGCGACGAAGCGGTTCATCGGGATTTTGGACAGCATGTAATCGATATGCTGCTGCGTCATCTGGCCGAACATTTCGGTTTTGGCCGCGGCCGGCGTGATGGCGTTCACCAGCACGCCCGTGGTCGCCAATTCCTTGGCCAGCGATTTGGTCAATCCGATCAGGCCGGCCTTTGACGCCGAATAATGCGAGGCGTTCGGGTTGCCTTCCTTGCCGGCGATCGAGGCGATGTTGACGATGCGCCCGTAACCCGCCGCCGTCATATGCGGCACCACCGCGCGGCAGACGAGGTACGGCGCGACGAGGTTGACTTCGATGACGCGGCGCCAGACGTCGGGCTTGAGCTCCCACAGCGGCGCGTTGCCGCCGGTGATGCCGGCATTGTTGACCAGAATATCGATCTTGCCGGCGTCGCGGACGAGCGCCTCGACCGCTTTGCCGATCTCCGCCTCGGCGGTGAGATCGAGGATCGCGGTGTAGACGCGCCCGCTCTTCGCCAGTGACGCAGCGGCCTTGCCGAGCGCTGCCGCATCGATGTCCCACAGCGCAACCGCGGCCCCTGAGGCGAGCATCTTTTGCGCGGCAGCAAAGCCGATGCCTCTGGCGCCGCCGGTGATGATCGCGGTGCGGCCTTTGAGATCGATGGCGTTCATATGAGGTGACCGTCGCGACGTTGGCTGGTTTAGAACTTCACCCGATCGGCGCCCTTCAGCCCGAGCATCTGCCGGGCTTCCGCGGGCGTTGCGATCTGGTGGCCGAGGTCCTCGACGATGCGGCGGATCTTCGTCACCTGCTCGGCGTTGCTCGAGGCAAGTTTTCCGGGCCCGATATAGAGCGAGTCTTCCAGGCCGACGCGCACATTGCCGCCCATCATGGCGGCGGCGGTGCAGAAATTCATCTGATGGCGGCCGCCGGCCAGCACCGACCACAGATAGTCCTTGCCGAACAGCCGGTCGGCCGTGCGCTTCATGAAGAACAAATTATCGAGATCGGCGCCGATGCCGCCGAGGATGCCGAAGATCAGCTGCACGAACACCGGCGGCTTGAACAAGCCTTTGTCGATCAGGTGCGCCAGGTTGTAGAGGTGGCCGGTGTCGTAGCATTCATGCTCGAATTTCACGCCGTGGCCTTCGCCGAGCGTCTTGTAGACCTTCTCGATGTCGCGGAACGTGTTGGGAAAGATGTAGCCGTCGGAGTTGAGCAGGTAGCTCTCCTCCCAATCGTACTTCCAGTTCTTGTAGCGCTTCGCCATGGGATAGAGCGCGAAGTTCATCGAGCCCATGTTCATCGAGCACATTTCCGGCGACAGCGTGTTGGCCGCCGAGATGCGCTGCTCGACCGTCATGGTCACGGCGCCGCCGGTGGTGATGTTCACCACGGCGTCGGTTGCCTGCTTGATGCGCGGCAGGAACTGCATGAAGACGGAGGCCTCGGGGGACGGCCGGCCGTCCTTGGGGTCGCGGGCGTGCAGGTGCAGGATGGCGGCGCCGGCCGCGGCGGCATCGATGGCCTGGGTGGCGATCTGGTCGGGCGTGATCGGCAGCGCGTCCGACATGGTCGGCGTGTGGATCGAGCCGGTGATCGCGCAACTGATGACGATTTTCGCCATGGTGTCTTCCTCCCCTGCCGCGTCGCGGCGCTTCTGGCCGATGCCGCGCGAAATTCTTATATCGGCGCCGCCGCCTCGGCAATGCCGAGCGCGTTGACGATATCATCGACGATCTCGCGCGGATGCGGCGCGATGGAGACGACGATCGGGCGTTCGTCCGCGGCCGGTTCTTCCAGCGCGGCGAACTGGCTGTCAAGCAGCGTTGCCGGCATGAAATGATCGTCGCGCGCGGCAATGCGCCGCCCGATCAACTCGCGGTCGCCTTTGAGAAAAACCAGCCGTACATCGCGCCGCTCGCCGACCAGAATGTCACGATAGGCCCGCTTGAGCGCCGAGCAGGCGACGATGCCGTGATTACCCGCTTTGCGAGTGTTGTCGATCCAGGCGGCGATGGCGCGTAGCCACGGCAGACGGTCCTGATCGGTCAGCGGCTCGCCGTGATGCATCTTCTCGACGTTGGATTCCGGATGAAACCAATCGCCGTCTTCGTAGGTCCAGCGCAGGCGGTGGGCCAGCATCGAAGCCACCGTGCTTTTACCGGAGCCGGAAACCCCCATCACCACGAGGACGGAGGGAATTCCCGATGGTGTTTCGATCTTCACGACAAAACCTCCGGCGCCGCGGCGCGATCGAGCAGCCAAACGAGTTCACCGTCGGAATGGGCACGGCTGCCCGGCAAATCCTCGCCCGCGAACACGCGCTGCAAAATGTCGCGCTTGCTGGCGCCGTCGACCAGGAACAGCATTTCGCGCGTCGAAGCGAGCGCCGGGAACGTCAAGGTGACGCGCGGCACGAAAGGTTCCATGCCGGCCTTGGTCACCGCTAGCACCCAGCGGTTCTTTTCGTCGAGCGCGCGCGAGCCCGGAAACAGCGAGGCGGTGTGGCCGTCCGGGCCGAGACCCATGAGGACAAGATCGAACAGCGGCCGCGCCGGATCGAGCCGTTCGGCGCCGTAAAAACTCTTGAGCTCGTCTTCATAAATATTCGCCGCGCCTTCGGGATAATTGGCGTCGGTGGGAATCGGATGAATGTTGCCGCGCGGCGCGCCGACAGCCCCGAGAAACAGCCGCCGCGCCATGCCCATATTGCTCAACGGATCGCTTTGCGGAACGAAGCGGTCGTCCCCCATAAACCAATGCACGCGATCCCACGGCACCTTGCCGCGCCACGACTCCTCGCCAAGCAAGCGATAAAGCCCTTCCGGGCTCGAACCGCCGGTGAGGCACACGGCAGTGCGGCCGCTCTGCGCAACGCGGTTCACCAACCGCTGCGCCGCCGCCTCGGCGAGAGCGGCCGTATCGGCGACCACGACGATTTCACGTTGCTGTTTGGAGTTCATACCGCAGACCTCACGCAATGGCGCGCCAGCGTCGGCCGTCCTGGGCCAGGAGCCGCTCGGCTTCGGCGGGACCTTCGCTTCCGGCACGATAACTTGCCAGGCCCTGCTCGCCCACGTCCCGCCATGCATCCATGAACGGCTGCACCACATGCCAGCCGGCCTCAATACCGTCAGCGCGCGGATAGAGAATAGCGTCGCCGATCATGCAGTCGTAGATCAGCGTCTCGTAGCCGGTCGACGGCGCCACGTCGAAATAGTCCTCGTATTTGAACGTCATGCCGACGCCGCCGATCGCGATCGACGGCCCCGGCACTTTGGCGTTGAACTCGAGCCCGATGCATTCGTTGGGCTGGATGCCCAGCACCAAAAAATTCTGCGCCAAATTCTCGATCGGCGTGTCGCGAAACATCGCCACCGGCGCCTGCTTGAACTTGATCGCCACCTCGGTGCGCTTGGCGCACAGTGCCTTGCCGGTGCGCAGATAGAACGGCACGCCGGCCCAGCGCCAGTTGTCGATCATCAGCTTGAGCGCCACATAGGTTTCCGTGGTGCTGTCGGGTTTTACGTCTTTGGTATCGCGATAGGCCTCGACGGCGCGATTGTCGATGGTGCCCTCGGCATATTGCGCGCGCACTGAATTGCGCAGCGCCTCGTCGCGGGTCTGCAGCTGCACCGCATCGAGCAATTCCGCCTTGCCGGCGCGCACCGCGTCGGCGGCGAAGCGCGCCGGCGGCTCCATGGCGATGAGCGAGAGCAGCTGGAACAGATGGTTCGGCACCATGTCGCGCAGCGCGCCCATCGCGTCGTAATAATTGCCGCGGCGGCCGACGGTCAGCGCCTCGGCGACGGTAATTTGCACGTGGTCGATATGGTCGCGATTCCAGATCGGCTCGAACAAGCCGTTGGCGAAGCGCAGCACCAAAATGTTCTGCACCGTCTCCTTGCCGAGATAATGATCGATACGGAAAATCTGATCCTCTTTCAAGATACTGAGCAGCTTGCGATTGAGCGCGCGCGCCGAGGCAAGATCGGTGCCGAAGGGCTTCTCGACGATGATGCGCCGCCAAGCGCCGTTCTCTTGGCGCGGTAGGTCTTGGCGCGCCAGGCCCGACTCACCGAGATGACTGCCGATTGGCGCAAAACCGGCCGGTGGCGTTGCCAGATAGAATAGGCGGTTGCCGTTGGTCTTAATCTCGCTTTCGATGCGATCGAGCTCGCGGCCGATTTTTTCGTAAGTTTGCGGATCGTCCGGATCGCCCTGCACATAGGCGACGCAGGCGAGAAGCTTCTTCACGGCGGCGGCATCGATCTTGCGGGTGGCGAATCGCGGCAGGCTTTTCTCGAGGTCGGCGCGGAACGCTTCGCTCGAGGATTCACTGCGCGCGACGCCGATCAGGGCGAAGGCTTCGGGCAACAAGCCTGAGACTTCGAGATTGTACAGTGCTGGAACCAGCAGCCGGTGCGTCAGGTCGCCCGACGCGCCGAAAATCACCAGGCAGCACGGATCGGCCGGCCGCGCCGTCGTCGCCTGTGCCGTCATGATTGTTTGGCTTTGGGCTCGAGGTGAGCGCCGAAGCCCTTGCGCATGGCCGAGAGGATTTTTTCTGCAAAAGTGTGGTTTTGCCGCGAGCGGAAGCGGGTATAGAGCGCCGCCGAAAGTACATCGGCCGGCACCGCCTCCTCGATCGCCGCCATGATGGTCCAGCGGCCTTCGCCGGAATCCTCGACGACGCCCTCAAAACCTTCGAGCTTGTCATCGGCGGCGAGCGCGCTTGCGGTGAGATCGAGCAGCCATGAGCTGATCACACTGCCACGCCGCCAGACCTCGGCAATGTCGGTGAGATCGAGATCGAAACGGCTGTCTTCGGGCAGCGATTTGCTATTCGCATTCTTCAAGATGTCAAAACCTTCGGCATAGGCCTGCATCAGGCCGTATTCGATGCCGTTGTGCACCATCTTGACGAAGTGGCCGGCGCCGTTCGGCCCGGCATGGATATAACCGTGCTCGGCGCGCGGGTCGCGGCCGTCACGCTTGGGCGTGCGCGGCTCATTGCCGAGACCGGGCGCCAGCGCGGAGAAAATCGGATCGAGGCGATCGACGATTTCTTTGTCGCCACCGATCATCATGCAATAGCCGCGGTCGAGGCCCCATATGCCGCCGCTGGTGCCGACGTCGACATGATGGATGCTGCGCTCCTTGAGCATCTTGGCGCGGCGGATATCGTCGCGCCAGAACGTGTTGCCGCCGTCGAGCACGATGTCGCCGGCGGCGAGCAGCTTGGCAAGTTCACTGATGACATCATCGGTGATCTTGCCGGCCGGCAGCATGACCCAGACCGCGCGCGGCGGGCGCAATTGCTGCACCAGTTTATCGAGATCATTGGCGCCCTTTGCGCCGTTGCTGCTCAGCGCGGCGACGGCTTTGGCGTCGTGATCGTAAACGACAACCTCGTGGCCGTTTTTAATCAGGCGACGGGTAATATTGCCGCCCATGCGGCCGAGACCAATCACACCAATCTGCATAATCAACTCCGTTCACGCCAATGCATGCTGTATTGCGGCCTCGAATTCGGCGAGGCCGGCTTGTAAATCGCCCTTGAGATGCACCCGAAGCGCGCGCCGGCCGCGTTCCAGCAGCACACCAAAATCGCCGCGGGCCTGCGCCGCCTTCACCACGCCGAAGCTGGCGCGATGCGCCGGGATCGGCAAATCCTCGGCATCGTCCGCGGTAATCTGCAAAAACACGCCGCTGTCCGGACCGCCTTTGTAGGCCTGCCCGGTCGAATGCAAAAAGCGCGGGCCGAATTCGAGACACGTCGCGACGTGGCGCCGGTCGCGCACCGCGAGCCGCAACTTTTGCAGCGGCGCGGCATTGGCCTCGTCGCGCGCCACGTAGGCCAGCACGGCAAAATAGTCGCCGGCGCCGATGCGGCCGAGATGCGCTTTAAGCCAGCTCTCGAGGGTCGCGCCAGCGCCGGCCGCGGCCAAAGCCTTGGCGTTGGTGTCATCGGTATAAAGGTCGATGGATTTGCCGGAAAACGCCGGGGTCTCGGCCGGCAACGCGCCGGTCTTCTCGTATGCGGCCGTCAGCTCGCGGGTCTTGCCCTTGCTCGCTTCGACGTCGGGCTGGTCGAACGGATTGATGCCGATGACCGCGCCGGCAACGGCGGTCGCGATTTCGAAGCGGAAGAATTCCTGGCCGATATGTGCGGCCGACTCCAACGTGATGCGAACCACCGGATGGCCGGCAGCTTGTAGCTTCGCGAGCTTGGCCTCGTGTCCGGAATCGGATTCACCATCGAGCGTGAGATCGATGAAGAAGCGATCGTCGCCGTAGACCTGTGGCACACCGAGCGGCTCACCGTCGATCGGGACGAGGCCCTTGCCGTTCTTGCCGGTGGACTCGGCGAATAGCTGCTCGGCCCAGGCGCCGAAATCGGCCAAGCGCGGCGACGCAAGAAGCGTCACTTTATCGCGGCCCGCCCGCGCGGCGGCGCCGAGCGCGAGGCCGAGCGCGACGCCGGGATTTTGCGACGGCGGCACGTCGGGGCCGCACGAATGCATCATCAGGCGCGCCGATTTTTCCAGCGCCGCGACGTCGATGCCGGCGATGGCGGCCGGCACCAGGCCGAACGGCGACAGCACCGAATAACGACCGCCGATGCTGGGAACGCCGAAGAATATTTTGCGAAAGTTTTGCGCCTTGGCCGCTTGCTCCAACGCCGAGCCCGGATCGGTGATGGCGATAAAATGCCGGCCGGCTTTCGCTTCGCCGACCGTGTCGGCGAGGCGCTTGAAAAAATAGTCCTTGAAGATATTGGGCTCGGTGGTGGAGCCTGACTTGCTCGACACGATGAACAATGTCTTGCCGAGATCGAGCGTGGCTTCGACGGCCTTGATCTGCGCCGGCACGGTGGAGTCGAGAATGCGCAAGCGCGGAAACCCGGCTTTGTGGCCGAACACCGTCGCCAAGACTTCCGGGCCGAGGCTTGAGCCGCCCATGCCGAGCAGGAGCGCGTCGGCAAATCCTTCGTGTCTGATCTCCTCGGCGAAAGCCAGATAGCTCTTGATCTGATCGGCGCCGACCACATCGAGCCAGCCGAGCCAGCGATCCTCGTCGGTGCCGGTCCACAGCGATTTGTCACGCTGCCATAGTTTTCGCACATTGCCGCGGCTGCGCCACTCCTCCGCCGCTGCATCGGCCTTCTTGGTCAAAGCATCGCCCAGCGCCAGCATTTGCGTATCGATTTTGCCGTCGAGGATTTTGCCGCGCTTCTCCGCCACGGCGGCGAGCAGCTTGTCGGCGGCGTCGGCGAACAGCCGCACGCCGTCCTCGACCAATTTATCGGTCACGGCGTCGAGCGAAATTCCGGCGCGGCCGAGATCGCCGAGCACGCGCTGCGCGTCGGCAACATTGTCCGCCAGCGTGTCGGCGATCTTGCCGTGGTCGCGGAACGCATCCATGGTCGCGACCGGTATGGTGTTGACGGTATCGGGCCCGATCAACTCCTCGACATAGAGCACGTCGCTATAGGCCTTGTTCTTGGTGCCGGTCGACGCCCACAGCAACCGCTGCGTTTTTGCGCCCTTTGCGGCCAGCGCCTGCCAGCGCGCGCCGTCGAACAGGCGCTTGTAGCGCTGATAGGCGAGCTTGGCGTTGGCGACGGCGATCTTGCCTTTGAGCGCTTTGAGGCGGGCTTTCTCATCCGGATCGTTGGCCTGCGCGATCTTCTCGTCGAGCAATTTGTCGACCGCGGTATCGATGCGGCTGACAAAGAAACTCGCCACGCTGGCGATCTGCGAAATATCGCCACCCTTGGCGGCCAACACCTCGAGGCCGGACAGATAGGCTTCGACAACCTGCTCGTAGACGGCTTGCGCGAACAACAGCGTGATATTGACGTTGATACCGCCGGCAATCAGATCGTGGATCGCCGGCATGCCTTCCGGCGTGCCCGGCACCTTGATCATCAGGTTCTTGCGGCCGACCTCGCGCCATAGCCGCTTGGCTTCGTCGATCGTGCCTTGGGTGTCCTTGGCCAGATACGGCGAAACTTCGATGCTGACATAGCCGTCGGCGCCGTGGGTGGCGTCGTATGTCGGGCGCAACACGTCGGTGGCCTGCTGGATATCTTCGACAGCAAGATGCTCGAAAATCTCGCCGACCGATCGGTCCTGCGCTGCCAGCATGCGGGCGATGGCGGCGTCGTATTCGTCGGAATGGCCGATGGCCTGCTCGAAGATCGACGGGTTCGACGTCACCCCGCGCAGGCCGTCGTCATCGGCCAGCTTCTTCAAGCCGCCCTTGGCGATAAAACCGCGGGACAGGAAATCGAGCCAGACGGCCTGGCCGTGATCCGCAAGCGACTTTAAGGGATTCATTGTCGAGAATTCCTTGATGTACTCTTTGCAATCTGCGATTCGGCGGCCGCCACCACTTTATCCGCCACGAAGCCGAATTTCTGCAGCAAATCCTTGATCGGCGCCGAGGCGCCGAAACTATGCATGCCGATGATGGCGCCGTGACAGCCGGCGTAGCGATCCCAACCGATCACAGAACCCATTTCTACCGCAACACGCGCTTCGATGTGCGGCGGCAGCACCGTGTCACGATAGTGCTGGTCCTGGCGCTCGAACAGCTCCCAGCTCGGCATGCTGACGACCCGGGCGGCAACGCCCCTTTGCGCGAGGTGCTCACGTGCCTCGATGCAGAGCTGCACCTCGCTGCCGCTGGCGATCAGGATCACCTGCGGCGCGCCGTTTTCGGCGTCGGCCATGACATAGGCGCCGCGCGCCAGACCCGAGGCCGGCGCATAGCGGCCGCGATCGAACACCGGCAATTTCTGGCGGCTGAGCACCAGGCAGACCGGCTCGTCCGTCAAACCGAAAATCACCCGATAAGCCTCGCGAACCTCATTGGCGTCGGCGGGACGCAACACGATCAGGTTCGGGATGGCGCGTAGCGCCACAAGCTGCTCGATCGGCTGATGGGTCGGGCCGTCCTCGCCCAGCCCGATGGAGTCGTGGGTGAAGACGTGAAAGACCGGCAGCTTCATCAGCGCCGCAAGCCGGATCGGCGGCCGCATGTAATCGCTGAAGGTGAGAAACGTCGCGCCGAAGGCTCGGAGCTTCGACACCGCGAGGCCGTTCACTACGGCGCCCATGGCATGCTCGCGTATGCCAAAATGCATGTCGCGGCCGCCCGCTTGATTGGGCTCGAGCTCGCCTGCGCCGTCGAAGGTGAAATTCGTCTTGGTCGATGGCGCGAGATCGCCGGCGCCGCCGATCAGCCACGGCACATGCTCGGCGATGGCATTGAGCACCTTGCCGGAGGCGTCCCGCGTGGCGATGCCCTTGTCGTCGGCCGGGAATGCCGGCAAGCGCGCATCCCACTGCTCCGGCAAGGCGCCGGACAACAGTTGCTCGATCTCGCGTGCGGCTTGCGGAAATTCCCGCCGGTAAGCGGCGAACAACTCTTCCCAATCGTCGCGCTGCGCGCGGCCGCGCCGGCCGATGTTGTCGCGAAATTGATTGTAGACGCCGTCCGGCACCAAAAATTGCGCGTCTTCCGGCCACCCGTAGAAGCGCTTGGTAAGACGCACTTCCTCCTCGCCGAGCGGATCGCTATGCGCCGCCGCCGTGTTCTGCTTGTGCGGCGCGCCGTAGCCGATGATGCTGTTGACGATGATGAGCGTCGGCCGGTCCTTTGTGCGGCGGAATATTTTTAGCGCCTCGGCGAACGCCGCGGTGTCGTTGGCGTCGCGCACGCGCAAGACGTTCCAGCGATAGCCCTTGAACCTTGTCTCGACGTCCTCGCTGAAGGTGAGTCTGGTGTGCCCTTCGATGGTCACCGTGTTGCTGTCGTAGATCCAGCACAGATTGCCGAGGCCGAGATGACCGGCCAGCGACGCCGCCTCGCTGGCGACGCCTTCCATAAGGTCGCCGTCGCTGCAAATCGTGTAGACGTCGTAGTCGAACAGCGTGAAGCGCGGCTTGTTGTAATGCGCGCCGAGGAAACGCGACGCGATCGCCATGCCGACGCTGTTGCCGCAGCCCTGGCCGAGCGGCCCGGTCGTAACCTCGACGCCGGTGGTGTGGCCGTATTCCGGATGGCCGGGGGTGACGCTGTCGAGCTGGCGGAAATTCTTGATGTCGTCGAGGCTCACCGCCGGACGATCGGTGACGCTTTGCCCGTCGACACGGCGCACCTCGGCGAGGTGCAGCAGCGCATAGAGCAGCATACAGGCGTGGCCGGCCGACAGCACGAAGCGGTCGCGGTTGGCCCACAGCGGGTCGGCCGGGTCGTAGCGCAAAAACTCCTGCCACAGCGTATAGGCGACCGGCGCGATCCCCATGGGCGCGCCGGCGTGGCCGGATTGCGCCTTCTGCACGGCGTCGATGGCGAGCGTGCGGATGGTATTGACGCACAGCCGGTCGATATTCTCATGCGGATCGGCCGCGGAACGGGTGCGCGGATGGGTGGATGCAGTTGGCATGATTTAGCGCTCACCGGCCAAGGAATTTAATATCGCCCTGGGAGGGAACGATTGAGGCCGAAAGCCGTTCCATGCGACCGCGGCCCAAACCCTCGATTGGCGCTGCGACTTATTGCGCTTTGGCCTTCCGGATCGCCGTCCATATGGCATAGGGCGTCGCCGGCATCGAGATGTCGCGGACGCCGAGCTCGCCCAAAGCATCGAGGATGGCGCTGACCATGACGGCGGGCGCCGCCGTGGTGCCGCCCTCGCCGCCGGCCTTGATGCCCAGCGGATTGGTCGGCGACAGCACTTCGGCGATCTCGGTCTTGAACGACGGCAAGGTGTCGGCGCGCGGCATGCCGTAATCCATCAGCGAGCCGGTGAGCGGCTGGCCGGAATCCGGATCGAGAAAGATTTGCTCCCACATCGCCTGGCCGACGCCCTGGGCGATGGCGCCATGGGTCTGGCCGTGCACGATCACGGGATTGATGCAGCGGCCGACGTCGTCGACCGAGGCGTAGCGCGTGATCGCGATCGCGCCGGTATCGGGATCGACCTCGACTTCGCAAATGGCCGTGCCGTTGGGAAACACCGGCTCGTGCATCTCGTTGTCGGTGACCACCGCGATGCCGTCCTTGAGCGCGTCGGGCAGCTTATGCCGCGCCGCCTCGGCGGCGAGCTCTAGAAAATCAAAGGTCAGGTTGGTATCGCGCGAGACGAAGCGGCCGTCGCTGAACGAAACGCTGTCCGCCGACGCGCCCATGACGATGGCCGCGATCGCCTTGCCCCTGGCGACGAGATCCACCGCGGCCTTGGAGAACACTGTCGCGGCGTGACGCATGGAGCGGCCGGAATGGGAGCCGCCGCCGACGCGCACCACATCGGTATCGCCGAGAATAATGCGCACGCTCTCGGCCGGCACGTGCAGCAGGTCCGAGATCACTTGCGCAAAACTCGTCTCGTGGCCCTGCCCTGCCGGCTGCGTGCCGATCACCACATCGACGCGGCCTTCCGGCTGCACCTTGATACGCGCCTGCTCGCGCGGCGCGCCGATTGACGACTCCACGTAGTTGGCAAGGCCGCGGCCCAACAACTTGCCGCGGCGCTTGGCTTCGCGGCGGCGCGCGGCAAAACCTTTCCAGTCGGCGATCTCCATCGCCCAGTCCATATTCTCTGCGTAGTGGCCGCTGTCGTAGAGCATGCCGACTGAATTCCGGTACGGCATGGCTTTGGGTGGAACGAGGTTCTTGCGGCGTAATTGAATACGATCAACGCCCAGCTGCGCCGCGGCGGTGTCGACCAGCCGCTCGATGGCGAAAGTAACTTCCGGCCGGCCGGAGCTGCGATAGGCATTGGTCGGCATGGTGTTGGTGAACACGGCCACGGCGCGCAAGGTCGTCGCCGGAATCGCGTAGGAACCGGGGATGAGGCCGGAGCCTTTGCTCAGCGGCGACAGCGACACGCAGCGCGCGCCGACATTGCTGATATTGGTGGCGCGCATGGCGATGAAGCGATGTTTCTCGTCGAGCGCCAGTTCAACCTTCGTCACCAGATCGCGGCCCTGATAATCGCTGAGAAACGCCTCCGAGCGCGTCGCGGTGAATTTCACCGGCCGGCCGATTTTTCGCGATGCCCACAGCACCAGGCCGAACTCGACGAAGACGCGGTTGCGCGTGCCGAAATTGCCGCCGACGTCGTGGGAGAGCACGCGCACACTGTCGGGCGGAACGCCGAGGATGGTCGACAGCTCGCTCTTCTGCCGCACCGCGCCGCCGGAGCCGGCATAGAGCGTGTAGCGCCCGGTCGCGGCGTCGTAATGGCCGAGCGCGGCGCGCGGCTCGAGCGGCACGCCGGTGACTCTGCCGATATGAAAATTCTTCGTCACCACATGCGCGGCGTGGGCGAACGCCTGATCGGTCGCCTCGACATTGCCGAACACGGTCTCCACCGTGACGTTATTCGGCACCTCGTCCCACAGCACCGGCGCGCCGGGCCGCATCGCGTCCTCGGAATGCAGCACGAACGGCAATTCTTCGTAGCGGACTTCGACCGCCTCGGCGGCATCCAAGGCTTGCGCCTTGGTCTCCGCCACCACCATCGCCACGGCTTCGCCGACATGCCGCGCTTTGTCGGTCGGCAACAGTACATTGGGCCCGATGAACACCGCACTGCCGCCGGGCCCGGTCAGCTTCATGTCGAATTTGGTTTTCGGCACCGGATCGTGCGGTATCGGCGCAAGCTTATCGACGGCGCAATCGGCGCCGGTGAACACGCCGAGCACGCCCGACATCGCCTTCGCCGCCGCGGCATCGATCGCGACAATGCGCGCGTGCGGATACGGCGAGCGCACCATCACCGCGTAGGTCTGGCCGTCGAGGCTGAAATCGTCGGTGAAACGGCCCTTGCCGGTGATCAGGCGTTCGTCTTCCTTGCGCGGCATCGGCTTGCCGATAAAGCGGTAGCCGGTTTCGTCCGGTCTTGTCGTATCGTCCATTGATCCTCGCCGCTGCAACTGGCCGGACCCGCAACTTACTACACCGCGCGCTCATTTCCAGAACCAGCCATCACGGCGGACAGCCGGACAGCCCACGCTGGGCCGTGCTAAAAGCGCGGACGGGCGGGCGGGCATCAGCATGGCATTCGAGTTCGGCGTCTTTCTGGAGTTTCCGCGCTACCCAGCACGGTCCGACGCCGAGGCATTCGCTCAATCCTTTGCCCAGGCGGACGCCGCCGAACGTTGGGGCTTCGACGCGGTCTGGCTCGCCGAATTACACTTCGCGCCGGAGCGGTCAATCGCCTCAGCGCCGCTCGTTCTCGCCAGTGCCATAGCCGCGCGCACGCGTCGCATGAAGATCGGCATTGGCGTCCAGGTGCTGCCACTGTGCCATCCGTTGCGGCTGGCCGAGGAAGTTGCGACGCTCGACCATATCAGCGAGGGACGGCTCATCCTCGGCGTCGGCCGCAGCGGCATTCCGCGTTCGTACGAGGCGTACGGCATACCCTATAGCGAGAGCCGCGAACGTTTCGCCGAAGTGCTGGAAATCCTGCAACGCTCCTGGAGCGATGAGCCGTTCTCGTTCACCGGCAATTTCTACAAATTCAGCGGCATTGCCGTCGTTCCGCGACCGCTGCCGGACTTGCGATCTCGGCTGCGCGTTGCTGCGACGAGTCCCGACACCTATGCGGCTATCGGCGCCATGGGTCTGCCGATCTTCGTTGCCGTGCGGCTGGGCACCATCGAGGAACTAGGTCCGCAGATCGAAGCCTATCGGGCGGCGTTTCGCGCCGCCGGCCACGCCGGGCAAGGCGAAGTCTACCTGCGCGTGCCGATCTACGTCGGCGACACGGCAGCGGTGGCACGCGCCGATCCCGAGGACTCCATCCTTCAATTTTATCGAGCGCTGGGGCTGCAACTCGAGCGCTCGGCCGCGCTTGCGGGCATGCGCACAAGCGAACGGCGAGCAGAGCGAGGACAGGCGCTGCAGACGATCGCATACCCCGACGTGCTGCGCGACAAGGTGATCGTCGGGACGCCGGATGCCGTGGTGAAACGGCTTGCGGAGCTGACCCGCATGCTCGGTCTTAGCGGCGTGCTCGCCGAGCTCAATTGCGGCGGTCGAATTTCCACCGATAAGGTAATGCGCTCGCTGCAGCTGATGAGCGAGCAAGTCTTACCGCATTTCCGTTGACGGGATGCGTTGACCACATCGCTACGCCGCGCGCGCGTAGGCCTGGTCGATCAACCGCACCATCCGCGCGCAATCGTGCACGCTGATCGGCGGCGGTGCGCCGCGTTGCCAGTGGTCGAGCGCGTCGCGCACGGTTGTGAAATAGGGCGCGGTGAGGTCGGTGCCCGGAAACATCTCGTCGCCCGCCGCGGTGGCGAGCTTCAGGACACCGTCCTTCATGGTGAGGATGCCGTCGCGGCCGGCGATCTTCCACTCGCCATCGGTGCCGTCGCGGGGAAAGCCGTTGCCGATCTCGACGGTGCCGAGAACGCCGCTCGCCGAACGCAGCATCACTGACGCATAGTCCTCGACCGCGTACTCGTGCGCGCGCCGGCTGAGTTGGGCGCCGGTCACCTGCGCCGCCTCGCCGGTCAGGTGCAGGAACATGTCGAAGCCGTGGGGGCCCAGATTGCGCACGCAGCCGCCGCCGGCCTCGGCCGGATCGAGCATCCAGGCGCAATCCCACGCCGGATAGCGTGCCGGCCCCGGCCGGTTGATGCGGACATAGATGTGCGACAACGGCCCGAGACGGCCGGCGTCGATCAGCGCGCGGGCGCGCTTGGCGAAGGGCGCGTAGCGCTGCGCCAGTGGGACCGCGACGAACGCATTAAGCCGCGCCGCCTTGGCGGCCACCGCATCGACCTCAGCGGCGTTAATCCCCATCGGCTTCTCCATCAGGAACGGATAGCCGGCATCGAGGAGGTCGTGGGCGATCGCCGCCATCTGCCGGTGCCGCCCCAGCGCCAGGACGAAGTCGGGGCGGGTCGCGGCCAGCATCTTGCCGTAGTCGGCAAAAGTGGGCGGGTTTCCCACCTCGGCCGCCCTTTTCGCCAGGATTTCGGCGTCCAAATCCTGGAGCGCGACCAGTTCGACGTCCGGCATGGCCAGGAGGTGGCGCAGATAGGCCGCGTCGTTGAGCGCATGCCAGTGGCTGACCCCGACGGCGGCTATACGGATGGCCATTGGACGCTCTCCCCCTTTGTCATTGCTCGCAGATTGGCGCCCAAACCGGCGCCGTACAAGAGAACCGTCGCCGCGGACGCCGCGACTAATACGGGTGGAGTTGCGAATGCGCCGAGCTTCAGGCTCGAAGGCGTCAGGCGGGAGTCGGTATTGTGAGTAAGATCATCCATCGCGTTTGGCCGGCCGCAGATGTCACACCTTTCATCACTGCTCTTTTGCTGGGTGTTTCTGCATACGGCTTCTTCAAGCTCAGTGAGCTGATGTTTTAGGGCGGTAGCGCGCCGCCGCTAATCCATCCGCACCGCCTGCCCGGTCGCGACCGCGCGCTCGATGGCGTAGGTGGTTTTGAGATTGAGCATGGCCTGCTCCGGCGTCGCGTGCACGCTGCCCCCACGTCCGGTCGAAAGAAAATCGAGCCACGAGTGCGTCTCGTTGCCGAGCGGTCCCCAGAAATCGCCCATGGCCCAATCGCCCGCGGTGTTGCTGCCGAGGAACGCCAGATTGATCGAATGCCCGGGCACGTACGGATGCGGAATGCCTTTCTCGGAAAAGATCAAATGCTCCATGTGATCGTCGTCGATGATCATGGTGCCGTCGGTGCCAAGGAGCTCGACGCGATCCGACTGGCCTTGCGTCGGATAATTCGCCGGCAGCGCGTAGCTGATACCGAAATTGACCACGGCGCCGTCGGCAAAGGTGACGATCGCCCAGGTGACGTCGTGGGCGCTATAGCCGGCATCGCGGAAAATGCCGTGCTGGCCGCGCGCCACCACTTCGACCGGGGCGTTGCCATCGAGGAACCAGCACATCAGGTCGACGTAATAGGTGAGCACGTCGAGCACCGGCGTCGCATGCGGATCGCGCTTGAGGATGGCAAAGGTTTGCGCGCGTGAATTATAGACCCGCGCCAGGCCGCCGCTGATGCGGCCGAGGCGGCCGTGCACCATCTGCTCCTTGGCGCGCAAAAAACATTCCTTGAAGCGGCGGCTATAGCCGACGCGCAAGGTGCCGTTAGTCCGTTTGAGCGTATTGATGATCGCCTCGGCATCGTTGAGCGACAGCGCCAGCGGCTTTTCCACCAGCACCGCCTTGCCAAGCTCGAGCGCCTTACACACCGCCGCGGCGTGCTCGCCTTCCGGCGTCGACACGAACACGGCGTTCACGTCGGGATGCGCGATCACTTCGTCGTTGTCGGCAGAGTGGAAATGCGCGCCGGATAAATCCGCCAGCTTCTTGGCGTTGGCCGGGTCCTTGTCGGACACCGCGACAAAACGCACTGCGGGATGTTTGGCCGCCAGCCGCGCTCGCAATGTGCCGATGCGGCCCGAGCCGACGACGGCGATGCCAAGTTCCTTTGTCGTCACGCTCTCCTCCCTTGCCATCCGTCCGCCTCCTGCTTCAAGCTAGGCCGCGCTCGCAGGCAGGCAGCAGGAGATCATACATGAGTGCACGCGCTCTCGAATTCGTCGAGACCTGGGTTTCCGAGAAAGTCGAGAAGATGGAGACGCTTCCCGCCGAGGGCGATGAAGCGGCGGCAAAGGCATGGGCGAATGAATGCCTTCAGGCCGCGCTGGACGAGGACATCCCGGCAACCGGGATTCAGGAAGCCTTCGACGATCTTGCCGAATTCATAGCGGGCGAGATCGAGGAGGAGAGGGAAAGAAGAAAAGAGACCGAGGGCGACGACGAAGAGCCGGACGAAGAGGATGACGACAAATAAGAAAGGATGGAGTGCTCTAGGGTTGCCCGGCCGCCCCGAGCTTGTAGGAGAAGCCGAGCAGTGCCGTGTGGGTGCGCAGCCTGATGTCGAAATTGTCGACGACGACCGGCGCCGTGCGGGCGAGCTGGTACGAGGCGGTGCCGAAATCGGCATAGCGGTATTCGCCGCGGGCGAACCAGTTGCCGACAACCTGCGTCTCGATGCCGCCGCCGATCGTGTAGCCGAGCCTGGTGTCGCCGATGGTGATCACTGCCGGCGGGCCGAAGATACAGCCGCCAGCGGCTACCAACTCCGCGCAAGTCGAGGTCACGTCGTAGTGCTGCCAGGCGGCGCCGCCGGTCGCATAGACGAGAACGCCGGGCGTGACCAGAAAGCCGAGGCGGCCGCGGGCGCTGCCGTCCCATCCGGTGCGGAGCGCAAAATTGTCACCCCGCAGCGCCAGCGAGAGCGGCGTTACGCCGGGCGTGAACGTCACACCGTTGAGGTTGGTGGTCTGCGAGCCGAAGTCGACATCGGCTTCGACGCCGGCGACCCAGCGGGTCGCAAATTGTTGGTCGTAGCCCGCATGCAGCCCGAACTGCGGGGCGATGCCGTCGAGCGGATCGGAGGCGGGGCCGCCGGCGAGGTTGACCGGCGGGCCGGCGCTGAACGCCGACGTCGTGGTCAGGTCCGCGCGCGTCGAGCGGAAGCCGGCGTCGAGACCGGCATAGAAGCCGGTCCACGAGACCGGCGGCGGCGCGGCGGGGGCGCGGGCTTTGACGTACATCGGCGAGGGGCCGCTATCCGGCAACGGTGCAGACGGGCCGAATTCGTAGGCGAGGCCCAGCGTGAACAAGCTATTGTGCAGATGGATGCTGTAGGTCGGCGTGTTGGTGACCAAGGCCGGCGGCGCCAGCGGCAGCAGCTCGGTTCCGGTGGCGGAGAACGATTTATAGTCCGTGTAGCGATATTCGGCGCGCCCCACCCAGTTGGGCGCGAGCTTCATCTCGATGCCGCCGCCGACAGTGGCGCCGGGCCGGTTGGTCGCGGTGGTGAATGAGAACGGCGCGTTGTTGCCCACGGCGCCGCTGCAGGTGATCGCCGAGCTGCACGAGAACGTCGCCTCCTGATGCTGCCAGGCGCCGCCGCCGGTCGCATAGATCAGGGTGGTCGGCGTGACCAGAAAGCCAAAACGCAGCCGGGCGCTGGCGTCCCACGTGGTTCGCACGCTGAGATCGGCCCCAGTCGGCAACGCGTTGGCCCCAGTGCCGAGGAAGCCGAAGCCCGGCAGCTTTCCGGTGTGGCCGGTCCAACCGAGGTCGCCTTCGATCCCGACCAACCAGCGCGGCGCGAATTGCCAATTGTAGCCGAGATAGCCGCCCAACCGCCCAGACTGCATGTTGACGGGTGCCTGGGACGCGAGCGTCGGGTTCAAGCCGGTCGTGGTCCCGATCGGAACGCCGCCAACGAGCAGCTGTTGGACGAAATTCGTCGCGGTCCATTTGGCATCGGTGGCGCTCAACCCAGCATCGGCGCCCAGATAAAAGCCGGTCCAACCGGAAGCAGCCGGCGCAGGCGCAACAGGCGGCGCCTTGACCGGTAGCGTCACATCGGCGGCGATAGCCGAGGTGGCTATAAGGGCGGCGGCCGACGCAACAACAATAATACTTTTCATGGCAAGCCCCCGAGCCACGGACCATTCCCCAGTTGCAAATCCTACTCCGTCCACTCGTCGTACAGTGTTGCATGAAGGACACTGTGCATAAGCAAATCGCCGCGAGCGAGTGCAATCAGAACGCCGATTTTCGGGTTTTCGCCCGGTACTTATTTCTTTCGCGCGATGCCCAGCACAGACGCGATACGGGCGACTTGCGCGTATTGCTCCTTGAGTGCGGCGGTGTACGCTTCGACCCCCATCGGCGCGGCCGGCTGCCCCGTGAGCGCCAATCTTTCGATCGTCTTGTCGTCGAGCGCGGCGAGCAGGTCGGCTGCGATCCGCTGGCGCAAGTCGATCGGCATGTCGCGCGGTCCGAGCAGGCCCAAGACGGGACTCGCCAGCAAGGACGGGAAGCCGGCTTCCACCACGGAGGGAATGTCCGGCGCGATGGGTGTTCTCTCGCGATCGTTGATCGAGATGATCTTGATTTTGCCGGTCTGCGCGTAGGTCCGCATCGCCGCATAGGATTGCATGCACAACTGGATTCTGTTTTCGCCGAGATCGACCGGCGACTTGGTGATGTCGCGGTAAGGAACCTTGGCGATGGCGAGGCCGTTTTCCTTGACGAAGCCGTCGAACACGAATTCGGAAAATCCCGGCGCCACCGCATAGCTCGTCTCGTTCGGCTTGGCGCGCGCCAGCGCCACGAATTCGGCCAGCGTGGAGATGCCGAGACTCGCCGGCACCGCCACGGCGATCTGCACCTTGGCGACCGCCGCGATCGGCGCGAGGTCGGTCTCGGGATCGAAGGTCATGTCCTCGTGCAGGTAGCGCTGTACGACGAAGAGGCTGCTTGGCCCGAAGTATAACGTATGATCGTCCTTTGCCGACACGACGGTGCCCAGCGACAACAGGCCATCGCCTCCAGGTTTGCCGTCGATGACGATGGGCTGGCCCCATTTCTGCTGCAGCGTGTCGGTGATCAGCCGCGCGGCGGTGTCGGCTCCAGAACCCGGACCGAACGGCAGCACGAAGCGCACCGGATGCGTGGGCCACTGTTGGGCGAGGCTTGCCGTCGCGGCGATGGCGTAAAGCGCCAGCGCGAGGGCGACCGTATTGAGGCGAAACCAACCATTGCACATGACCCCTCCTCGGGACCTGGTGTCCGGTGACGCGAGCGGCCGACGCCACCAGCGCGATCCGCGCAGCTTTGGACCAAGGGAAACCGGATTGTCCAGTACGTCTCGTGCCCACGAATGTTTTTTTAGACTTGGTACTTTTAGACTTGGGACTTTAAGACTTGCGACTTTTTCAACAGAATCGACCTATGAGCGACAAAGGATTATGTTCGACGGAGGGTGGTGGCGATGACGTTACGTGTATTGCAACACCAGGTTTCGCTGGCGTTTGCATTTTTTTTCACGCTGACCGGCGCGACATTTGCGCAGACTCCCAACTTCGCCGCCGGACTTGGTTGGCGAGGTTACGCGGTAACGGGAATTAAAGCCGCCGATTTTGCGCAAGGCGATTTCACGGTTGCGGCCCGCTTCCTGGCGCAATATCCGCTTGCTTATGTCGGTCCGATCTTGGCGCTTGCCAATACGGGCTTTGTCATCGCCAAGCAAAGCGAAAAAGCCGCGCTCGAGGCGGAGATCGGCGGTCAGCTTTATACGTTTCCGGGAGGTTCATTCGCGCAGCACCCGAGCGCCTGGCATCACGTTGCCCTCCTTCACGCCGGAAACGACTGGACGTTGTTTCTCGACGGTCAGCGCTTGTGCGCCGACAATGGGCCGTGCGTCATGAAAAGCGGATCTCGGCCGCTGGAAGGCGCGCTGATTCTGGGACGACTGTCTCCGGGTGTCACATTCGACGGCCATGAACCGCAATTTTTCGGTTTGATCGACGACGTCGCGGTATTTCGCAAGGCCTTGCGGCCGGATGAGCTGTCCAACCTCGCGCGGGAGACGCGTCTAAACGGCGCTGAAAGCGATTTGCTCGCGGGTTTTACGTTCGACCCTCCGCAACCCGGCCAAGACCGGCCGGCAGCGCTAAAATTTCCGGTCAATTTTGTAAATCTGACCAAAGGACCGGTGACGCCGCACCCCGCCGCGCGGCCGGTTCGCATATCCGACGGCCACGACGCGCAGGCCGACAATGCAAGTCTGCCTAACCTCTTGCCGCCCGTTCAGCAGGTCGACCTGCAGCTGCCCATACCGCTCGGCGAAAGCTGGATGGTGATTCAGGGATGGCAGGGCGCTTTGAGCCATAACGGGCGCGCGGCGTTTGCGCTCGACCTCTCTTTGGCGGCTGAAGGGTCCTCGCCGCAAAACACCGTCGCGACCCTCAATCGCCCGGTGTTCGCGGCCGCGCCCGGAAAGGTTGTCCAGACTCGCAACGATCGCAGCTCTTGCGAGGGTTATCCCGCGAACTACGTGATGGTCGAGCACGCCCCGGAGGAGGTTGGTGCGTATCTTCATTTCGTCAAAGGCTCGGTCGCGGTAAAATCCGGCGATGGTATTGCCGCCGGTGCGTACTTGGCGCGCGCGGGCGATACGGGAAATACGGTTTGCAAGATTTTCCACTTGCATTTCGGCCTGCACAACAAGCCGGAAAGCGAGGCCGATACTCTTGTCACGATTCCGGCAGCATTCTCCAACTATTTGGTGTCTGACAATCACGGCCAAACCTGGCGGCACGTCGTGCGCGGCTCTCCTTTAGAGAAACAATGGCTAAGGCGCTGTCCGGCCGCTGACGAAAAATTACCGGCAGGCCAGATCCTTCCAGCAGAGTGCCATTGATGTCGCCGCTGGAGCATGATCCGGGGTGGGAACGGCAGAACGCGCCGCCGCCGCGACGCCGTTACGCCTCGGCGTGTGACTGCTCGCGGCATTCGCGCGGCGAACAGTCGAAGCGGGCGCGAAACGCCTTGTTGAAGTGGGACAGGTCGTTGAAGCCCCAGCGATAGGCGATCTCGGAAATGCTCAACGCGTTCTGATTGTTGTCACGCAGCGCGTTGCGGCAGGCGTCGAGGCGGCCGTCGAGCACCCAGTGGCCAAAACTCTTGCCGATCAGCTTGAACCGCGAATGCAAGGTGCGCACCGAAATGCGCACGTGATCCGCGGCGCGCTGCGGCGTCAGCTCGGCGTCGTGCAGGTTTTGCCGGCAATAGGCCAATAGCGCTTCGATCTGCAGCTCCGGCTGCAGACGGTTGGGCTCGACGTCGGTGCTGGCCAGCGCCAGGAGGTTGCACAGATTGTCGGTCAGCACGCTGGTGGCGGCGTCGCTTTTCACCGCACCGGTCGTCAGCTCCATGATGTGGCGCCGCGCCAGATCGACGAACGGCGATGTGGCGTCGAGCTTATGCAGCGGGTGGCGCGGCAGCCATGGCGCGCGCTGATCGATCATCGCCCGCGGGATCACGGCGAACGCCCGGTAGCCGTCGTCGGGCAAATCGCAGCGGAACGGCTGCGTGCCGTCGGAAATGCAGATGTCGTTCGCCTCGAATGCAAACGAGTCGCCGCACTGATGGATCACGCTTTGGCCCTTGACCTGGGCGAACACTGAATAATGATCCGCCGGCGCGGTATCGATGTCGCGGCGCGTGCGCACCACCTGATAGGGGCTGGATTCCGACGTCGCGAAACGCAACGGCCCGGAGCTGCGCGACGTGATGCGCGCCGAAAAGCGCTCGGGTGTCGCCTCGATCGAAATATTGAAGACCGCGCGACACACCGCGTCGCGCCAATAGGAAAAACGCTCACGCGACCGCGTGTCGTCGGTGCACCAGATATCCACCTTCGCCGACGTCACCTGCTGCGGACCCCGCAGGCGTCCGTAATTTGCGCTGTCGCCCAAGTTCTTTGCGCTCCCGGCCAAGATTTGCGCCGGGCCCTGGTGTAGGTGGCGGTGATGTACGCGAATTTTTGTGCAGTGCAAGGAGCCCGCCTTACGCGGATACCGCTCGGTCCCGCTAAGGTCAGCAGCGCCATGAGAATTGCAGATATCAGTCTTGCGGTATTCACATTGTACGGCCTGTCGGCGGGCGTTTTCTGGCTCTCGGTACGCGGATCGCGGTCCGTAACTGTCAAAACCGGGCCGATTGGCACCATTCGCCACACCGCTCGCGCCGCCCGCGATCACGTCAAAGTGTGAGTTAGCAAAAGCTAAAGAACACCTTAATCCGCCCGCAGCGCCTCGGCCCGGGACGTAAGCAACAAAATCGACCGGCATTTTCGCCGCTCCGCCAAAGCGAAAAGCGGAGCACCGACAACAAAACTGCGTCACACGAAGGAGAATCCCATGGGCAAAGGCGCCGGAGGCTGTGCAGTCATGCTGGGATTCAATCGTTGGTATTTGTACGCGGTTTTCGCTGCAATGCTCTGCATTGCGGCGATCGTGTGCGTGGCATTGAGCTACTTTATTCCTGCGGCGCCGACGACAGTCACATTGGCAACGGGATTCACGGGCTCGAGCTTCGAAGCCTTCGGCCGCAGATATCAGGACATACTGGCGCGCTCCCATGTCGAGCTCGTGCTGCGGAAGACTTCCGGCGCGGTGGAAAACCTCAAGCTGCTGCAAGACCCGGACTCCGGTGTTGCGGCCGCACTGGTGACGGGCGGCATTTCCAACGGCAAGGAGATGCCCGGCGTGCTGTCATTGGGACTCATCGACAACAATCCATTCTGGATTTTTTACATGTCGAAGGAGCCGCTGGAGCGCCTGAGCCAGCTAAAGGGCAAGCGCATTGCGGTCGGACCGCTGGGCAGCGGCACGCGCTTCGCAGCCGTGCGAATCCTCGGCAGGGCCGGCATCAATGCGGACACCGCGACACTCTTGCCGTTTGGCGGGTCGGCCGCGGTCGATGCCCTGAAAGAGGGCATAGTCGACGTCGTCTGGTACAACGGCGGGCCGGGGGCGTCCGCGGTTCATGAATTGCTGCAAAATCCGCAAGTCCGTTTGATGGACTTTCCGCTGACGGAGGCGTTTACGCGCTCGTTTGTGGATGTCTCCCGGTTCGAGTTGCCACAAGGCGCGATCAGTATCGATCCGACGATCCCGCCCAGCGATGTCAAGCTGATCGGCACCAACGCCAAAGTGTTGATCCGCGGCGATCTGCACCCCGAGATCGTCTATCTGCTGCTGCAGGCCATGAAAGAGGTCCATGCCGGAAAGGAGATTTTTCAAAACGTCGGCGAATTCCCCAATGGTGGCGACACGGAATATCCCGTCGCCGCGAGCGCGAGCGACTTTTACAAGAATGGCCCATCGTTCCTGCAGCGGCATTTGCCACTATGGCTGAATGTTTACGTGCAGCGGGCCATCGCGGTATTGCTGACCGCCATGGCGGTCGGTCTGCCGTCATTCGGCTACGCGCCCAGGCTGTACCGTTGGCTCGTCGAATACCGGCTCCGCTCCATCTATCGGAGCCTGCGGGTCATCGAGGCGAGCCTGCAAGCCGGCATCGACCGCGAGGACGTCGCGGCGCTCGCGGCCGAGCTCGAGCGGCTCGATCGCGAGGTCAACAATCACCGGGTGCCGATGCGGCACTCGGATATCTTCTTCCGCGTCAAAGCCGACTTGCATCTGGTGCGCACGCGTCTCGGCGCGCAGCGCCCCGCGCGGCTGCCTGAACGTCGCCCAGACCATGATGAATTGAGTTCGAAGCGGCAGGGACACGGCGGGCGGCGCATTGCCGCGGGCGGCGATCTCGATCAAGACGTTCCGCGCGTCGCAATGCCGGCGGAGCCATAACGGTCCTTGCAGTTCAAGGCCGCCGTTGGCAGCAGGAAGTCGGACGCCTTCGAGGTGCGACGATCTATTGGGAAAAGTCAGTTCGTGGAACGGAAAAAATATGGAATGTCGGCCGGATCACTCCGGCTTGATACCCACGGACTTGATCACCTTGCCCCATTTGTCGGTCTCGTCGGCGATGAGCTTGCCGAAGTCCGCAGGCGTGGTTGAAAGTACCGTACCGCCCAACTCGGCAAGCCGCGCTTTCATCTTGGGATCGGCGATGACCGCATTGATCGCTCGGTTCAGCTTGTCGATGATCGCTGAGGGCGTGCTCCTGGGCGCGCCGACACCCTGCCAGCTGCTGGCCTCGTAGCCAGGTACAAATTCGCCCACGGCCGGAATGTCCGGCAGCGCATCCGAGCGCGTCGCAGTGGTCACGGCCAAGAGCCGAAGCGTACCGGCCCTGATGTATCCGATTGTCGAAGGCAGTGGACTGAACACGACCTGTACCTGTCCGCCGATCAGATCCAAAAAGTAATTGCCGCGATACGGCACGTGCAGCATGTCGACGCCGGTCATGATCATGAACAGCGCGCCGAAAACATGAGGCGCGGTGCCGTTGCCGGCCGAGGCCATGTTGATTTTGCCCGGATTGGCCTTGGCATAGGCGATGAGCTCGGGAACGGTCTTGGCCGGGAATGACGGATTGACCACCAGGACGTAGGGATACCGCATGATGCCCGCGACCGGCGCAATGTCGCGAATGAAATTGAAACCGAGGTTGTCGTAGAGCGTCGCATTGATCGCGTTCGGCGAAGCGACCTGAAGGAGGGTGTAGCCATCGGGCTCCGCCCTGACGACAACCTCGGCGGCAATATTGCTCCCGGCTCCCGGCCGGTCGTCGACGATAAATTGCTGCCCGAGTTGCTCCGACAGCGCTTGAGCAATCAGGCGCGCGACAATGTCGGTCGCGGACCCGGCCGGGAAGCCGACAACGAAGCGCACCGACCGCGACGGGTAATCGAGCGCATAGGCAATGCGCGACACGCCTGCGAGCGCGGCAGCGCCCGCTGCCAGATGCAGAAATTGCCGGCGGGGAAGTTTCATGGCGGCGCCCCCTGACGGCAGCAAAACTATCGCAATTGCGGTGCCGGTCTAAGCCCTCAATTCTATCCTTCAATCTCGAACTTGCGAAACGACACCTGGCCGCCTTGGTCAAAGCGGTCTTCCCAGTTGCTGCGGATAAAACCTGGAATCTTGGGATTGTCGTCGGCCGTAACGCGATCGTTGTTGAGATCGTCGAGCAAGGTGAAAAGTCCCCCGCCGATGCGCGGGCGACGTAATTTTACGATGGGCCCATCCATCCCGTCGGGTGCGCCGATCTGGCCCCGAGCGGCGACCAATTTGCGATCGATCCACCACTCGACGCGGTCGCCGGCGCGGTCGTAGCGGATCTCATAAAGATGCCAATCCCCTGTCTGTGTCGGCACGGTCTCGCCCAAGATCGAATAGGCCGGATAGGGACCGAGGTCTTTGCGTTTAAAAGTCAACCGTTCATAGAGTGGCCTGATCCGGTCGTTCGAGACAAAAAAGTCAAACACCATGCCGGTTTCCGGATCGATCACCACGAGGGCGCCAGTGGCGAGACGCGGGTCGCCGGGCTCGAGACCGAATTTATTGTGTTCGGTTCCGAAGGTGTGCACGGCCATTTCGACCCGCACCGTGAAGCCGCGGCTCTCTTCGAGGTCGAAAGCTGTGGTCGACAGCATCAGCGCTTTCACGTGGTTCGGATGCGAAGTCGTGAAACGCGGCAAATCGATCGTCAGCGTGTTCTCGGGCGCGCCGGCAGCGCGCACCACCGTCGCGGGGTCCCAAAAATCGTATTCGGCCGATCGGAACTTCAGCCAGCGCGGCGAAGGCCACCCGCCGGCACTGAAATCGTCATAGACCAACGTTTCCCCGGGTGCCGGACGCATGACCGGAGCCATTGCGGACTGGGCCGGGGAAGATTGAGCCAAAACCTTGACGGCGACCGTGCTCATTCCGAGTCCAGCTAAACCCGATATCAATCGCCGGCGGGAAAATGCGTGGTCCAAATCCTGCCTGATCAATTCTTTCACAGCGCTCCTCCAGCAAAATTCGATCTTGTTGCCCTGCGTCTCAAGACGCTGATGAACCGGGATAGACAGCCCCCAAACTGGCGTTAATTATTGGCGCCTTCCGGCATACCTGCAAGACAGGCACGGAGTACAAGCCGCGGCGATCAATGTCCGGCCCGAAGCGCCAGTTAGGGTGACGCAGCGATTTGGGGGAATGCGGACCGGCGAAGGCCCAAAATGCAACCCTAAGCGGACGTCAAGTTTTTATCGCCTCAGGTTGGTGCGAAACTTAGTATTGCAGGGTGCCGGCTATTGTGGAGAAATGCTCTCCTCTGAGCGAAGACTTCGCACAAAGGCGAAGCGACGCGGAGGGAGGCGACGTTTATGGCCATTCACTTTTCCGTACGATCTCCCTCTGCTTAGACGCGCCTGATACGCAGCATGACTTTGCGCAACACAAGGGAGCGATCCATGCTTAAGATCAATCTGCGTTCTGCTTTTCATGATTTGACCGGGCGATCGACGTTCCATGCCGCAGCGTTCGCCGCCTTCGTTTTGCTCGGTGCATCGAACGTTAATGCGCAAGGGCTGCCGCCGCTCGAGAAGGTGCTCAACCCGGCGGAAACCGCGCTCATCCTTGTCGACTTTCAATATCCGTTCACTAATCCCGCCGGCGCCAATTATCACAATGTGCAAAAGGAGTTGGATGACAAGCATCTGCTTGATCGCACCGTCGATCTAGTCAAGAAGGCGCGCGGTCTGGGCATCACGGTGGTCCATATCACCGAAGGCTACACCCACGATTACCGCGAACTCGACCCGACCAATCCCGGCGGCTTCCATCGCGGTCAGATTTTGCGCCAAGCCTGGAAGGTAGGCACCAAGGAAACCTCGTATTACGAGCCGCTGCAACCCGGCGAAGGCGATAAGGATTTGTTCCTGCCGCCGCGGATTCAAACCACGGCGTTCGGCGGCACCGGTCTCGATCAGATGTTGCGTGCCAAGGGGATCAAGAACGTCGCCGTCGCTGGTTTCACCACCGATGTCTGCGTCTATGCCACTGTCACCAGCGCCTATGACTTGGGCTACCACGTCTACGCGCTACGCGATGCCATGGCCGGCTATTTTCCCGAGCAGTCCGAGCAGATGCTGAAGAACACATATCCGATGTGGTCGAAAGTCTTAAGCAATGACGAATTTCTCGGCATGTTCGGGCTCGAGCGGCGTACGGAGCGCTGATTCCTTGCCGGCGCGCGATCAAAGCCCAATCTCATGTTCGGCGGCGACTGAACTCCAGTTGCAACGCCGGCAGATGATATTGGGTTTGGTCGCGCTGCCCGCCCTCGCCGCTTCCGCCGCGGTCGCCGCGGATCAATCCGCATTGGCGGCGGTCGATCAGGCGAGCGTGGTCAAGACTTGGGATGCCGCCGAATTCACCTTCCATCTCGACGGCGAAGAGTTACCCGGTATCCTGATCAAGCTCACCGACGAGCGATGGTACGCGTCGAGCCTGATCTGTCCCCATGCCAAATGCACTGCGCGATATTTCAGCGACGTCAATGTCGCGCGGGACACTTTCGATGTTGATGTGAAAAATCCCGTGCTCGGTTGCCCGTGCCATTTTAGCGTGTTCGACGTCGCCGACGGCGGCAAGGTTATTCACGGACCGGCGCCAAACCCACCACTGCAACTCGCCGCCGTCGCGCGAGATGGAAAAGTGATTGTCAGCCGATAATCGGACCTATTTCGCCCAATCGTAAAGCGGCCTGTTGCGGTCGACGACGTAGACCGAGAATGCCTTCAATGACGTGTCCCCAACAACCTTGAAGCCACCGTGAACGACGTCGGGCATGTTCGATAGCAGCGTGCCGGTCGGAAACATAATCGGGTCCTTGCCCGGCTGCTGCACCATGGCGCCCTGAATGACATAGCCCTGCTCGATCCCCGGATGGGAATGACGATCCAGCCCATCGCCCGGCTTGAGCTCGTTCAGTTCGACAACGATCTGTTTGTCGGGCGCCCCCGGCACATCCAGCCGTCGGATTTCGTGCCGCCAGGGCGGATCTTGTGCGAAGACGGCCGTCGACACCATGACAGTGCAGATCCCGGCCACAAGGGCCAGGGTGCATCGATTTGCTCTCATCGAACGTCTCCTTTGTTTCGAAATGGCCGTACCGCGCCGGGCTTCTCGCTCGCACCGTCTCAGAGCGGCCCGAATTGGTGAGATCCTACCGCCAACTAACCTCGATCAATGAGTCCACGCTCTCGTCACTCGAATTCCCGCACCTCGTCCTTCAGATCGCTCCAGATGCGCGAATAGATGTCGCGGAATTCCGGCGCGATGGCGAGCTCGGCGGGTGGCGGCCGCGGCCGCGACAGTTCGACGGGAATGATCGATTTCACCCGCCCGGGGCGATTGGTGAAGACGACGACGATGTCGGAGAGAAAGATCGCCTCATGCAGATCGTGGGTGACGAACAGCACGGTGCGCTTGTTGCGCTCCCACACCGAGAGAAACAGCGCTTGCAGCAAGAGCCGGGTCTGGCTGTCGAGCGCGCCGAACGGCTCGTCCATCAACAGGATATCCGGCTCGACGGCAAAAGTGCGCGCCACGGCGACGCGCTGGCGCATGCCTTGCGACAGCTCGTGGCGGAAATGGTCCTCGAATTTGTCCAGCCCGACCCGGCGCAGCCATTCGCGGGCGATGGCGCGGCGATTGGCGACGCCGCGCACTTCGAGGCCGAACTCGACGTTCTCGGCGGCGGTGCGCCACGGCATCATGCCGTCGCGGGCGAACATGTAGCCGACGTCGTGGCGGATGCCGTCGACCTTGGCGCCGTTGACTTCGGCAAAACCCACGCTCGGTTGCAGCAATCCGGACACCACATTGAGCAAGGTCGACTTGCCGCAACCGGACGGGCCGACGATGGTGACGATGGAGCCTTCCGGCACGTCGAGCGAGACGCCGCGCACCGCCTCGACCGCGCCGCGATCGCGCGGCCGGAACACGATGCCGATATTCGACAGACGGATTTTTGCGGGCGCCGGCATGTTCGATGTCACGCGCTGTTGACCGCGGGCTTCCAGCGCAGCAACCGCGCCTCGACCTTGCGCATGATGGCGCTGAACAGCCAGGCGACCACCGCGAGCGTCACCAGGCCGGCGAACACCGCCGCCGTGTTGAAGTTCGCCGCGCCGCTGGAAATCACGTAACCAATGCCCTGATTGGAAGCGAGGATTTCGGCGACGATGACGCCGAGCAGCGCATAGGTCAGGCCGATATTCAGCCCGGCAAAAATCCACGGCAGCGCCGAGGGCAGCGTGACTTTCCAGAGAATGTCGTGGCGCGACGCGCCCATCAGCCGGGCGATGGTGAGAATGTCGGTGTCGACGTTCTTGGCGCCGCCCAGCGTGTTCACCAGGAGAATAAAGAACACCAGCGTGAAGGCGGTGACCACCTTGGCGACGATGCCGATGCCGAACCAAAGAATAATGAGCGGCGCCAGCGCCACCCGCGGCAGGCTGTTGAGCGCGAGCACCAGCGGCGCCAGTACCTCGTCCCAGAACGGCGAGCGCGCCAGCATGAGACCCGCGGCGATGCCGAGCGCGGAGGAGATGACGAAGGCGATCAGCGCCTCGAACACGGTGATGCCGACGTTACGGATCAGATCGCCGCTGACGATCTCCTGCCAGAGCTCCTTGCTGACCAGCACCGGGCTCGAAACCCAGAACGAGTCGATCAGGCCGAAACTCACCGCGCCCTGCCAAACAGCAAGGAACGTGCCGATCACGGCAACGCGGGCGAGCAACACCCGCTGACGCAGATTGTCGTCTGCCGCGGCCGACGGCAGCGGGATTTCGGCTTGAACGGCTTCGCTGTCGGCCATGGGGGCGGGTCAGCGCGTCGGCGCGCCAGTCTCGGGTGGCATGAAATCGGTGGCGACGAGCCGCTCGTAGGGCACCGCTTTCTCGATGATCTTGGCGGCGACCAGCATGGCGCTGACGTTGTCGACGCCCTTCCGGCTGGCGACCGGCCCGTAGTTCGAACGGTATTTCGTCAGATACGCTTTGACGACCTCGGGATCGGAGCCCTTCATGTAATTGGCCGCCACATCCATCAGGTCGTTCATGCGTGCCGGGTCGTTGACGACCGCGCAAGCCTCGACGATCGCCGCGACAACGGCGCGTGCCGTGTCCGGATGATCCTTGAGGAAGGCTGAGTGCACGAACACGCCATTATAGGCGTAAGGATGAAACACGTCCGGGCCGCCGCCGCCTTCGATATCGACCATGGTCTTGGCGAACTTGAGCGACTGCACGGCGGCGGTCTGGGTCGGCTCGACCGCCATGGCGGCGTCGATCACCTTGTTCTTGAGCGAGGCCAGCATGGTGCCGGGATCGCCGACCGGCATGATGGTGACGTCCTTGTCGGGATCGAGGCCGGCCTGCTTGAGCATGAATCGCGTCGCCGTGTCGGTCGAGGCGCCGCGGCCGCTGATGCCGATCTTGAGCCCTTTCAGATCGATGAGGTTCTGCGGATAGGGCTTGTCGGCATTCGGCGTCGGCACGTCGTTGTGCACGATCAGGCTGAGCGGCGGCAGTTGCTGCTCGAGCACGATCAATTTGAGGTCCTGGCCCTTGGAGCTCACCGTCACGCCATGCTCGACCGCGAAGGCGCCGGACTCGGCGGAGCCGCTGACAAAAATATTGGCCGGCTGAATGCCGGTGCCGTAGACCAGCTCGACGTCGACGCCATGCTTCTCGAACAGCTTTAGATGCTTGGCGACATAGACCGGGAAACAACAAAAATTGCTCTGGAAGATCGACATCTTGATCTGCTCGAGCGCCAGCGCCGGCGCGGTGAACAGCGCCGTTGTCATTATAATTGTCATGGCACAAGCAGCGGCGAGGCTCGTGAGCCGTCGCGTCAATCCTCGCATGACGTCTCTCCCTGTTTTAGTTGGAGCATGATCTTATCCGAAAACCGGCATCCACTTTTCGGGATCATGCTCTGTGGCTCACGCCACTTTCTTGAATTCCTGCTGCCAACGCCGAACGCGACGCTCGTCGACCTCGACGCCGAGGCCGGGCCGGTCCAGCACCGTCATGTGACCGTGGTCGATGCGCAGCGGGTCGGTGACCACATCCTCGGCCAGACCAGGGCTGGTCACGGTCAGGCCCCAAGCCAGTGACGGCACGACCGCGGCGAGGTGCAAGGCCGCGGCCGAGGCGACACTCGACTCGCCGGTCTTGCAGGAGATGTTCAGATTCATGCCGAGCCGGTCGCACAGCTTGCTCGCATCCAGCACTTGCCGCACGCCGCCGAGCTTGATCGCCTTCAGGCTCACGCCCTGCGCGGCCTTGGCGGCGTGATGGCGTTCGATATCGTCCGGGGAATGAATGCCCTCGTCGGCGCCGATCAGCACGCGGCTCGCCGCGGCGACTCTCGCCATGCCGGCGAGATCATGGGCGTGGACCGGCTGCTCGAAAAAGCCGAGGCCGCAATCGACGACCGCACGCACATAGCGGACGCCCTCCTCCGCGCTCCAGCCTTGATTGGCATCGGCGGAAATGAGGCAGTCTTTGCCGAGCACACCGCAAATGTCCCGTGTGCGCGCGGCGTCGGCTTCCGGTGCATCGACGCCGACTTTGATCTTGTAGATGAGATAGCCGGCGTTGCGGCGCTCCTGCGCCTCGCGCAAATCGGCCGCGGCATCGTCGGAGCCGATGACCGCGAGCAATGGAATGCGGTCGCGGCGCTTGCCGCCGAGCAGCGCATGCAGCGGTTGTCCGGTAGCGCGGCCGACCAGATCATGCAGCGCGATTTCGATGGCAGCCTTGGCGCCGCTGTTGCCGTACATCTGCGCATCCATCGCCGCCGCGGCGCCGCCGAAATCGTCGGCCGGACGCTTGAGCAATCCGGGCGCCATATGGGTCACCGCCGCCATCATGCTGGCGACGGTCTCGCCGGTCATGGTCGGCGCCGAGGCGGCTTCGCCCCAGCCGACGGCACCGTCGTCGGTTTCGATGCGCACCAGAATATTGTCGGCGCGGGTGACGGTTTCGCCGGCCATCTTCACCGGCTTTTTCATCGGCAGGCTGACCGCGATGGGCTCGATGGCTTTGATCCGCACGCTGTTCCTCTATTCGCAAATGCCGCGCGTCAGCGCCGGCCGGCGAATAGTACCGGGGCGGGCCGCATGGCGACAAGCGGCGGTCGGGCTTTGGGCGATCGGCGTCGCTGTGCCGGATCGTCACTCCGCGGCAATGTGGTAGGCGGAACCGGGGCCCATATTGTCATTCGCCGCGCGGTCGCCGTCGCCGGTTGCGGCGTCGGCAAAGGGTTTCGTGGCGGAGCAAATGTAATACGAGCTGAACATGCACTCGCTCATGTCGACTTGATCGGCGACGGCGCCGAGCTCTTGCCACGGGTGAATGAGCGGATTGCCGAGCATGGTGTGCTTCATCAGCCAGAGGCTGAACGGCAGCACCAGGCTTCCGCCCCATCCCGGCGGCACCTTGGCGTCCATGATGATGAGACGGCCGCCCGGACGAAGCTGCTGCCAGGCGCGCCGCAGCACGGCGCGGTGATGCGGCATGGTATTGTACGACAGGCTGAACAGCACCGCGTCGAGCGGCAGCGGCGCCGCATAATCGGCGGCGTCGCATTCGCAAAGCTCGATATTGCGCCAGTCCTTGGCATCGCGAAGCTGCCCCGCCTTGCGCAGCATGCCGGGTGAAATATCGACGCCGTAGATGCGGCCTTCGGCCCCGACCGCGTCGCGCAGATAGGGGAAGTTCCGGCCGGTGCCGCAGCCGATCTCCAGCACGCTGTCGCCGCGGCCGAGCCCCATTTTGACGACCGCCTTGCGGCGCAAATCCCACGGCAAAAAGAACAGCCAATCGAAAAACGGTATAAATTTCGCGATACGATCGTAACGGCGGCTGACAACGTCGCGGCCGCAATCCGCCCATTGATATGTCACGATTTTCGCCCCCGCCCCGCAGAACACTGTTTTCTCGCTCGGCAGCAGCCCCCTGCCGCCGTGGCGCGTATTGGCTCTGTTTATACAGAATTTACGCGCTTTGGTATTTGTGCGATCCGGGCCAAGGCAAGGCGAGGCGTCATATGGCCGCATGTTGATGACCGGGCGGAATAATCGCCGGCCCGCAACCCGTGGCGTCGGTGCCCGGCAGGCATGCGCCACGGCATCGATGGTATTGCGGTCGGATTGAATGCCATCGGCTTGTTATGCATTGGTGCACGCAATGATTATGTGTGCCGCGCCGCGATGAGCCCACGCTATTGGCGCGGCTCGATCGGCTTAAGTCCGGGAGTACCCATCATGCGAGCAAGACTCATGCGAGCAAGACTGCTGATCCCCGCCGTCGCCGCCACCGCGCTGCTGTCGTTCGCCGCTGCCGTGTCCGCCCAGAGCCCGGCACCGACCGCGCCGCAAACGCCCACCGGCCTGTGGCAGGCGGTCGACGACGACACCAAGCAGCCGACCGGCTGGTTTTTGATCGCCGTTCACGACGGCGTCTATTCCGGCATCATCGCCAGGATGTTTCTAAAACCCGGCGAGGATCCCAATGCGGTATGCAGCGAGTGCAAGGACGATCGCCAGAACCATCCCTGGCTCGGGCTTGAGATCATCCGCGGCATGAAGCAGGACGCCGAGAAGCCGGAAAAATACGTCGACGGCACCATCCTCGATCCGCGCGACGGCAAGGTCTACAAGGCCAACATGACGCTGACGCCCGACAACCAGACCCTGGTGGTGCGCGGCTATATCGGCATTTCGCTTCTGGGCAAGAACCAATATTGGACGCGCTTGCCGGATTCCGCCATGACCATACTCGATCCGTCGGTGAATCCGAATCCGGCGGTCGCGCCGCCCAGTCCCGGCAACAAACCGGCGCCGGCACGCAAACCGCAAGCACCCGCCGCGCCCGGCGCGCCACCCGCGGCGGCTCCCAAATAGCGCGTCCCAGCGGATCGAATGGGGAATCGAAATGGAACGAGGAAAGCGGTTCTTCGTATTGTCGACCTTGATCGCAGGCGTCTGCGGGCTAGCGGTGCCGTGCGATGCGGCGGCAACGGCGGAAAACAGCGGGGGCCTAAACGGAAAATGGCAGTGGGAGGCGACCTGTGAAAGAGGGAGTTTCCATGGCGTGATGGAGTTCGTTCAGAACGGAAGCACGTTTGTCGGGCAGTTCCTCGAAACGAATTTCTGGGACAAAGGAACGATCTCGAACGGCGCCATTCAGGGCAACCACATCAGTTTCGATCGCTCATACGGGGTAATCGTCCAGCATCTCGCATCGGATTTGTCGAGCTCATTGCGCGAAATGAGCGGGCCATACGACAGTGCGATGTTCGGCAAGTGTACGTTGCGCGGAAAAAAGCTATAGGCTCGCGGCGGCGGGTAGGAACGATTTTATCGCATAACCTCGGCGAGGCGACCGGGATCGGCATCAAACGCTCGAAATACCTGGCGCGCACCCTCGGCTGCGGCAGTCTTCAGCAGCTCTCTGTTCTTCATTGTCCGGCTTAAACGCGTGGCTGCGCCCGGACAAATGGCAAGGATATTCACCCCGGGTGGCGCTGCGCGCCGGCCGAGCGCCAGGTCGCGCGATTGATTCTCTCGCACGTGAATGTCTTCGCCGGCTTCGAGCAGCGCGGCGTTGCCGCGAGCACACAGCCATGTGAATAACATCCGCAACACGAAGCCCGGTCGAGGGTCGATGTAATCCGAGGGACGCGTGGAAAGAACCAACACGTCGGTGCATCCGTTGTCGATCGCATCCTTGACCGGCAATGGGTTGGCAAACCCGCCGTCAAAGCACTCTCTGTCACCCAGACGCCTTGTCCGTTCGCTAAGCAGCGGGTGCGTGGCCGATGCCCGTAGGCTGTCGAGCAGCGCATAGCGGCTATCTTGGGCGTCGATCAGAAATCCCGCACCGGTATTGGCATCGGTGATCGAAATACGAAGCCTTGACGGCGAAGACAGAACCCGCGCGACGTCGAGCGGCTTACGCCTTTTAATCACTTCGTCGAACAGAAAGTCCATGTTGAGAATGTTGTTGAGGCGCAGCGGATTGATGAAATTTCGGTTGTTCACTTCGTCGTAGTAGACGCTGACGCTATAAGCGGCTTGGCCGGCGACGAAATAGGCTGCATTGATGGCCCCCGAAGAGCATGCGTAGACCTCGTCGAAAGCACGTGACAGGCCGAGCAGCTCCAGTGCAATACCACCGCCGCATGAAAATACGCCACGCATCGCGCCGCCCTCGATAATGAGACCGAGCTTGCGGCCGTCGCCGGCGTTTGACGAATCCCTTCCGGCGCGTCTGCGAATATTCGCAATCGCGGCTTCGGGCCTGGTGCCGAAGAGCGCTACTGGCGCCATTGTCATTCCGTGAACGGCGGGATCACGAAGCCGACCCGCATGATGAGCTGCGCCATAAGTATTCCGGCCACCGTGCCGATATTGCCGATATAAATCGTCGCCGTTTCGCCCAGCACGGGATAAAGCGGAAAACCCTTGAACGCGACGAACATAAGACCGGAAAGAAGGAGCAGTGGCCCGGACGCAATCGAGTAGACAATACTGAGGGCGACAATGCGGCGCGCGGTCCGCCGCCACTGCACGATTTTTCCGGCTTGGATATGGGGTTCCAGAAATTCGCGCCAGCGCGCAGACCCGTGCAACGCGGCGAGGCCCAGCGCGATTCCGGCTCCGTAGCCCGGACCGAGCGAGGGATGGAACAGACAATATCCGCCGGCAATGCAATCTCCAAGCGTGTCTGCCTGCAGGCTGGGTATCCAATGCAGTTTGAAGAGCGCGGACGGCTCGAACACAAAGAAGATTTCGGAAAATACGCCGATGCCGCCGAACGTTCCGCCGATTATGCCGAACAGGAGATTGACGGAGTAACGGTTATTCATCCAGCGCCTGCCTGGCCGCCGCATCAGGATCCATCCAAGCGCGATCCAGGCAGACGTGAACCCGCCCCAGACGATGCCGCCCGCCATGCCCTGAAACAGCGCGCTGCCGGCGGCCTTTCCGAGGCTGTCGCCTAGATTGGTGATGGTCAGGGAGACAGTGGCGGGCGGCACGCGAGCGAGACCGCAATACAAGCCGGCGAGCAGGCCGCCCACTGTTCCGATGTAAAGAATTATCGGCCAGCGCTGACGCAAACGCACCGCACCGAGCGCGAGGATCACCAGAAAGCGATCCCACAGGCCGATCGTCCGCCAGGCGTGCGCCAAGCCGGCGGCGCCAATATCGGCGACCCCCTCGTCCCGCATACGGGCAAACGCGATAAGAGTGCGCCGCCGCAACGGGCCGGTCAGCTGCGCGACCACCGGCGTCATCAGGCTGGCACGATTGGCGTGCGCCATGGCGCTGGCGGCTTGCTTGCGCACCTCGGCGTCGCTGTCCTCGAGCGCCAGGCGAACCAGTTCCGTATCCATCGGCGCCAGATCGGCTTGCGCAAGTGCGACGGCGGCATTGCGCCGCACCGCTGCGCTCTGATGGCGGCTCGCACTCAACAACATCGTTTCCAGTAAACGCGGCACTTGCGCCTTGAGCCGCCCGACCCACGCGGCAATTTCGAAGCCGGTGCTGATGCTGCTCATACACAGAAATTCGAGCTCCTCGTCCGAGAGAATCAGTTGATCTTCGACGCGCGACAGCGCGGTGAGAATTTCACGGTGTTCCTCGAATTCCCGTCGCGCTCTCCAGTTTTCCAAATTCGCTTGCAACAAATCTCGCGTGCGCAATAACGTCTTGAGTTCCTCATCGTTGAGCTTGCGCTCGAGCACCGGAACGATCAGCCGATCGTGGCTGATCTCGTACCAGTGCCCGGCGGCACGCACCTCCGCGCGCAGGAAGTGCTGATCGACGAGCGAACGGGCGACCTCAATCGGCAGCATTCCGACATTGTCTCCGGCGCGATGAACCATGCTCCGGGTGCCGCTCGACGTGACGAACTGCGTGCAACCAAGGTGGATAAGTTTTTCGGGATAGTTGTTAAGCTCGGATGCGCTGCGAACTGCCGCGACATAGAATTCGCGAATCGCCTCGCCGACGTCCCCGAACTGTTCAAGATCGCTTTCGTTGATGACGTCGATGCCCTCGGGAAGCCGATCCCACAAGCGCCTGCATACGATCTGTAACTGCACAGGTTCGATATACTCGCCGGCAGCCTGCTGCAGGCGCCCCTCCTGTCCTTCGACGTTTATTTGCTGTAGATCCCTGACCAATCTGCCCGCAGCGGCGTCGTCGAATGACACGCCGGACCGCTGCGAAGGCCCGATGACTGCGGAGATCGCCGCATCGTGACGCAGCAACTCCAGCCGGTAGCGAACGTCGATACCTTGCGGGATACGCCACATCAGCGGATCGAGCTCGGCGATAGAATCCTCTCGCATCGAGAACAGGACCCGGAGCGTGGGAATGCCATCCAGCGCCTGGGCGACCTGAACAAATACGCCTTCGCGTTCCGGCCAGCGGTCCTGATAAGTCGTGAACAGCTCCTCGAATTGATCGAATACCAGGACGGGCCCCTGGCCGCCCGGCGGCGGGCCGAACGCGCGTAATACATCGAGGAGTGTGGGTTCGGCAGCGCCGGCTGCCGGGCTATCCGCTATTTCGGGGGTCAGCGCATAGCGGATGCTGGCAATATAGACATTGGCCGCGGTCGCCAAATATTCCGGCGGCGCACGGCGAATGCGAACTACCGGCGGCGTCGCAAACCCGGCGGCTTGCAAACCTGGAATGATCGACGTGTTGATGAGCGAGCTCTTGCCGGCACCCGACTGCGCGTAAAGCAGCACGGTGCGATGGAACATGAGCAACGACAAAATATCGTTGGCCTCGCGGTCGCGGCCGAAGAACACACCGCGGTCAGTGGTCTCAAACGGTCGCGGCCCGACATAGGGCTGGCTTGCTCGCGCGGCCATGATCAGACCTGGCCTTGCACAACGGCGATGTGATCCTGCACTTTGGAGTCTTGGACTTGCGCTTCGGAGACATGGCCTTGCAATTCGGTGACGTGACGTTGCACCTCGGAAATGAATTGCTGCGCGTCACCCCAGAAGATCGTCACGTCAAAGACGTGATGAAAGTATTCTCGCAAATAGTTTTGCGCGCGCTCGTTGGTCGCTTCATCGGCGAAACGCGAAAGCTGAACCGCGATTTTTAGACGCCTTTGCGTCTGTCGAAGCGATAGCACCAGCCAGCGAAAGATGACGCGAAAGCTCCAATCGAGCAGGCTATAGCCGAGGAACATCAGGCAATGGTTTGAGATCGCGCGCATGATCCACGGCGGTAGCATTTCCCAAGGGCGGTCGACGGTTTTCGTCATCAAGCCGCTCCTGGCAATGTTGTAGATAAATTCCAGATAGTCGTCCTCGGTCGCAACGAGAGATTTGGCAAGCTGGCTGCAACCGTGCATGTGATAAACGATCGGGGCGTTGGCGGTCGGTTGATAGTTTGGCTCGCGCTGCCAGATGCCGGGATAATCCGCAAGCTCCTTGTTCCAGCGGCAAAAGTCGCGGTGCGCTTTCCGATTGTTCGCTTCCAGCGCCTTGACCATGAAGTCATCGTAGTTCGTCGTCAGATAGACCGGCACCGGCCAGGAAGCGAGCACGTGATGCGGTTCGGCGCCGGCGAATCGTGGATGGCCACAGGCGGCAATGCGCTTGAGAATTTCCTGTTTCGGACGAACTACGTCGCCCGACTTGATCGCGATGAATTGCGTGACATGCGAGAGGTCCGCGGCGGAGTCCAGCGGGTAATCGAACTCGCGGGCCAGCGCGTGCGACAGCTCGCTACCGGTCGGAAGCGTCGGAACGCAGGCGCCGGCGCCGAGGAATGGCGTGCATTGGCCGTCTCGAATGCTTTTAGCCAATTCCTTCCAGTCTTCCGGTTTCAGCATTGCGGCCGGTCCAATGGCGCTGCATGACCTGCGGCCGGCGACGATAAGCGTTTGATCACTGTTCCCCTCCCCAAAACTGCGATTGTGTCCGGGTCATATAGTGATGGCAATAGTTTGTTGCGCTCTCGCACTTGCGGAGCCCGCCGCACCTGTGCACTCTGGATGGGTGAAGATGGATCAGCAGCACGCTGATGGGCGCGACGTATGGAAATTCTCGACAGCCTCACCGTGCCGCATGGCGACAAACTGCGAAAAATTGAACTTTGCAAGGGCGACCTCGCCAATCTGCACCCGGAAGAGAAAATCGACATCCTCGTCGTCTCCGCATTCCCGGACAGCTACGATCCGACTCCCGGCTCATTGATCGGCGCCTTGCACCGCAAGGGTGTGTCAGTTGCTCAGCTTGCAAAGACAAAGCGCTTCGACCTGCGCAGCACGTTTTCGTGTTGGCTGTCGTCGGATCTGACCGACGCGTCCGAGAACATCGGATTTAAGCGCATTCTATGCTTCGAACCCGCGACCCGCGCCAAACCGCCAGAGGTGGTCGGCGATATTTTCCGCTGTCTGGCCCCATTCCTCTTGGGGGAGTATCCGGAAGCAACCGTGGCGATGCCGATTGTCGCGAGTGGAGAGCAACGATGGTCGGATGAAGATATGTTGTTACACATTTTGCGTGCCGCCGTGCACTGGCTGTCGCAGGGCCTGCCACTGAAGTGTCTCAAAATTGTCGAATCCGTCCCCGAAAAAGCCGACAGGTTGCATAGCGCCTTCAAGAGCATGGAATTCCAAACGCACCCTTCTGTATCGGCGCCACAATCCGCCATGCGGTACGACGCATTCATCAGCTACTCGCGCAACGATCGCGAATATGCCCGCGTCGTTGCGGATACGCTTCGCGAAGGCAACAGTACTGCTCGTATCTTCGTGGACGAGCTGGAGCTCAATCCCGGCGAGTCTTGGCAGCAGGCGATCTATGACATCCTGGATGCGTCGGCGCGGATCATAACTTTGATTTCGCCCGACTATCTGCAGTCCAAGGTCTGTAAGGAAGAGTTTAACATCGCTCTATTTCGGAACAGAGAAAGCGAAACAAATATCCTGTTTCCCATCTACCTCAAAACCACAGTGCTGCCGACTTACATGAAGATGGTCAACTACGCCGATTGCCGGGAAGCGGACGCGGAGAAACTGCGTCGGGCCTGCGCCAAAATTTGGCAGCAATAAAAACGAAACAAGACTCCGACGAAGAACGAATTCGGTAACTCTCCCGCGCTTGCAGATCGTCATGCTCTGCCGGCAATCATAGGTCGAGGATAGCTGCACGTACTGCATTGCACCGAATTCTCGTAGCTTACGGTCGAGATGGGTCAAAAGCGGGCATGGCGGCAACTCGGCGCGACGTCCGCATTACCCCCTGCCGGCTCAACCGGTCGACGCAACACAGGCAAGTAAGCAAAGGGCGAATGACGACAGCAACGGAGGCGTTCGACGTCATCATTCTAGGGGCGGGTGCAGCGGGACTCATGTGCGCCCTGACGGCCGGTCAGCGGGGCCGAAAAGTCTTGCTGCTCGACCACGCTGACAGGGTTGGCGCCAAGATCCTGATCTCCGGCGGGGGACGTTGCAATTTTACCAATCTCCATAGTGCGCCGGATCGATTTCTGTCCGGCAACCCTGACTTCTGCAAGTCAGCGCTGGGTCGCTACACGCAGGCTGATTTCATCTCCCTCGTTGAGCGCCATTGCATCCCCTATCACGAGAAGACACTCGGTCAATTGTTCTGCAACGACTCAGCGCGCGCCATCGTCGCCATGCTGCTGGCCGAATGTGCGCAAGGAGGTGTCGACGTTAGGGTCGGCCACACCGTTACGGATATTTCTCGTTCCGACTGCTTTCGCCTGGATACCGGCCACGGCTGCTTCACTGCCTCGGCACTTGTGTTGGCAACGGGCGGCCTTTCGATTCCGAAAATGGGGGCGGCCGGTTTCGCCTATGACGTTGCGCATCGCTTCGGCTTGGGCGTGACTGAACGGTTACCTGGACTAGTGCCGCTAAAGGCCACGCCAGAGACGCTTGGGTTTGATCAGCTTCTTGCCGGCGTTTCCTTGGAAGCGATAGTGTCCTGCGCAGGCCAGAACTTCCGCGAGAACATTCTGTTCACTCACCGTGGCCTCTCTGGTCCAGCCATTCTTCAAATCTCCTCCTACTGGCGACTGGGGGATACGATCTCGCTCGACTTATTGCCGGCGTACGACGCCAACGGCTTTCTACTCGAGCGTAAGTACTCGCGTCCCAGGGCCGAAGCGAAGACTGTGCTCGCCGAGATCTTGCCCACTCGCCTCGCGCACGCGCTGGCCGAGACATGTTTGCCGCCGGGACCGATGGCAAATGTCCCTGATCGTTCTCTCGTGGCCTTTGCGGCACGCCTCAAACGCTGGGAGGTTCAACCAACAGGCTCGGAGGGGTGGTCCAAGGCTGAGGTGACGCTCGGGGGGATCAATACCCGCGACCTCTCATCCAAGACAATGGAAGCGCGGAACGTCCCGGGTCTTTATGCCATCGGTGAAGCACTTGACGTCACTGGTTGGCTCGGCGGCTACAATTTTCAGTGGGCTTGGTCCAGCGGCTGGTGTGCGGGACAGGCTGTTTCGTAGGAAAACTGCATCTCCAAATCTTTCAAGGGTCATGAACTGCCTCGCCGGACGTTGGCTGGCGCGGCCGCTTTACCGCCAAGAGCTGCCGCGTCGACCATTCGCGATGGAGGCAGTTGAGGCCAATGCAACACATAACGCTTTAAACATCGCGGCTCCGCATAAGCTGCGCTCCGAACTCAACCGCGCCATTTGTTTGTGCCGGCGTTACTTTATGACACAATGCTTCTCATTTATTCGCGGAACCTTTCCTTGAGGAAAGAGCGCAGGCCGAGAGTGTTCCGGCTGAGGTCCATGCGATCCATCATCACTGCCGGATAGCGAGCACTCGGTATCGAGAGTGGCGTCCAGTCGGCGTCGAACGCGATGAATCGGGTGGCGCCGACATCGCGAGGAAGCGGCTTGGGGAAGACGTCGCAATGGCTATCGACGAAACGCAGCCATTCGGCGTCGCGCTGTTGCCGCTTCAATTTATTAATATGCACGTGCGGCCAGAGCAACAAACGCTGCGGCGGCAAGCTCTTGATGAGCTGTTCGATTTCCCAACCCAGGCCCCGTGTATTGCCGCTCACCCAAACCACCAGATCGCAACAGGGCACGATTGATTTCACCGTGGCCTCCCAGCGCGCATCGGTGACATAGAAGCGCATCGCGCCCGGCGGCGGATGGAATTCGCCCGGACGACCGATCGCCAGCACCGGGGCGTAGCGGCGCAGCTGCCGGACCAGGTTCATCTCTGGTGTAGAGGCGGCTGCTGCTCCCGATCCCACAGTGAGAAGACGTTGAAGCCATTTCGGCGCCGCGGAAGCGGTCTGATCGAATGCAAACGAACGTAAGTAGAAGATTGGAGGGCGATGCGCCTTCATGACGGCATGACTTGGGTTACGACCAGCCAATTCCATCTTGAATTGCCGCACAGCATTCTGTGCATGCGGCCAGACGAACCGGAACAGAACTATCGCGACTCCGATCAGCCAGATGGGTAACACCCACTCGGACGCGGCTTCGGTCATAAGCTGTCCCGCCGCCGCAGGAATGCCATAGAGCAAGAAGAGAGCCAAAAGTATCCAAGCGCACACCTTCAAATAGTTGACCAAAGCCAAACGCCAGACGGGCACGTACGGGGGCTCGGATATGCCGTCGCTCGCAAGCGTGTTGAGTAGCCGCTCCCGCCAGTCCGCGGGCGGTTCTACGGGTAATGGACTCGCCGGCAACGAGGGCATTGACCAATCCTCCGCCGACTCTGCGGCTCAGCCCCGCCATCTTTTCACCGGTGCACGAGGCTTCATGCAATCGGATCTTTAGAATCCAAACGCCGACCGAAATACAAGCACCAGCGCGATCAGACGAATTTCTCGCGCGCCCGTCCAACCAAGAACGCAATACGTTACCTCGCCAGAAACAAATCGATCTCTTCGAAGAAGCGTTGCATGGCCGGGTCCTGCCCCAACAGGATATGGTTATTGCCCTGGAGCGCCACGAACCTGGCATCGGGAATTCCGGCCGCCATCTGACGTCCGGCCTCCATTGGAACCTGGGTATCGCCGCGCGCGTGCATCACCAGAGTTGGCACCCTCACTTGAGGAAGGAGCCCTGCCACGTCGAATTCCGCGGTCGTTTCGAGATACCTGGCCGCGCATTCCGCCGACGTTGTTCGCCGCTGCAGCTCATTGAATGAATCGATTTGTTCCTTTGTGGCGTCCGGTATCATCGATGCTGCAAACAATTGACGAATCGACGAGCTGTCTGCACCCCACTCGAGCCGCACCAAGGTGGTAAGCGCTTTTCGCTTTGCCGCTTCCTGCGGCGTCCGCTTGCTGGAGCCCACTGCAAAGCCGCCGTACAGAATGAGGTGGGTAACGCGCTCCGGGTGTCGGACCGCGTAAGCGATCGAAATCGCACAGCCTTGCGAAACTCCGAGCAGGGGAAATTGCTCGAGACCCGCTGCTTCAACCACCGTTTCGAGATCGCTGACCCAGGCATCCAAGGACAGTTCGGCGACATCCCAATCGGACAAACCGTTGCCGCGCGCGTCATAGCGGACCAGCTGGTGACTTTTCGAGAGGCCCAATAAGAATGGATGCCAGATCGGACAGGCCCAATCGTATTCAAGGTGGTTCATCCAGTTCGCGGTTTTCACCAGCGGCTTGCCTTGACCGCTCATCGCGTAGGCAAGCCGAACGCCATCGGGCGCTCGACAATAACGAATTTCCTGCCGGTCATTGCCCCCGGCGAGGCCGTCACCCTCGATCGCAAATACCTCGATGGGATCGGGAATATTTTTCAAGATCCGAGGGCCAAGATTGCGGTAGCCCAGCGTCAGCTTTTTCTGAACCTGATCGTAGACCTGCCGAGAAACGCAAATTCCGCCGGGCTCCGCGATACTTTCAAGACGCACAGCGATGTTCACGCCGTCGCCATGAATATCGTGACCTTCCACAATCACATCGCCCAGATGCACGCCGATGCGCAAAATCAGCGGACGGTCGCGCGCCGGACTAGCATTGCGGGCATCCATTTCACGCTGAATTTCCGCCGCGCAATCGACTGCCTCGACGACGCTGGAGAATTCCGCGAGTAAGCCGTCGCCCATCAATTTGACGATGCGGCCCCGATGGCGGGCGATGCATGGATCGATCAATTCGAAATGACGGCGTTGCCACGCGGCAAGAGTGCCTGCTTCGTCTTCGCTCATCAGCCGGCTGTAGCCGACAACATCTGCCGCGAGGATGGCGGCCAGCCGCCGTTCGACGCGCTCTTCGGCCATATCGAACCCTACCCAATGCGGTATCGCATGGAGTTTATGGTCGGGCGTGGGGCGTGTCCATCAAGGCAGCGATGTCCGCTTCGGTCAAAAGCGGACATTGGCTGCGCGGCTTTGAGCGCCCCAGTTCTCAGTCCTTCAGTGCTTCCTTCAGCGACTGCCGCGGCTTGCCCATCAGGATGGGCTGAAACAGCGCCGCGGCCGCCATGGTCGTCATCAGCGAAATCGCCAACAGCTTGCCCATGCTCGAGGTGCCGGGGTGGCTGGAGAACCACAGACTGCCGAACGCGGTCGCCGTGGTGCAGGCGCTGAACGTCACGGCGCGCGTCAGCACCGATTGCAGGAGGTTGGTCTGCCCCTCGCGCCACGCCATGATGTAATAGATCTTGAACGCCACGCCGACGCCGAGCAACAGCGGCAGCGCGATGATGTTGGCGAAATTCAGCGGCATGCCGATCAGGACGCAAATCTCCAGCGTGACGACGCCGGCCATGAGCAATGGGATGAGGGTGAGCAGCACGTCGCTGACCCGCCGCAACGTGATCCACAGAATGACGGCGATCGACAATAGCGCGCAGCCGCCGGCGACGAGGAAGGCGGTGACGACCGTGCGCCGCGCCTCCAGAATCGAGATCGGTCCTTCCGTCGCATCCGGCGCGACCACCTGCACGGCGCGGGCAAAGACGCGCAACACGTCGTTGTTGTTGGGATCGCCCTTCGGCGCGACGTCGATGCGTGCCTGGCCGTCGGGCGTGACCCAGTCACGGGCCAGCGGCGGCGGCAGATTTTCGCGGGTGATCGCTTGCGCCTTCAAGAGATTGCGCAAATCGTCGAGCGTCGTCTTCAACGGCTGCACGAACACCGCGTCGGCGCGCTGCCGCACCGACGGATCGGCGTTGGCGAGTTTGGTCATGGCCGCGGCGAGGCGCTTGGCCGCGACCGCGCCGGCACCGGTGCCGTCGCCGGCCAGCCGGTTGAGCGCATCGACCGTGGAATTGATCATGCTGACGGTCTGCGCGTCGGACGTCGGCGCCGCCGCTGCCGCCGGATTGAGAGCGGGATTGAGCGTCTTGGCCGCGTCCGCGATCAGCGCCAGCTTTTCGTTCTGCTGGTCCGGGATGAAGGTTGAGAGCGTCGTGATCCGCCCCACCTGCGGCAAGGCTTTCAGCTTGGCGGCCAAGGCGTCGGCTTGAGCCAGCGTCGGCTGCAATATTCCGATGTCGTTGGCGCCGCTTTCCGGATCGTTCTTGAGCTCCAGATAGGTCGCGACCGACTCGGCCGTCTTGCTGCGCAAATTCATCGGATTGAAATCGAACTGCAGCCGAAACAGCAGCGGCAATCCGGCGGCGACCGCCAACAGCGTCACGATCAGGATCGGCATGCGATGCCGCTCCAGGAAACCGTCGACCGGCGCCAGCACGGCGTAACCGAGATGGCTCGGCTCGCGCGGCGGCTTGAGCAGGCTCAGCAAAGCGGGCAGCAAGGTGATGCTGGTGAAGTACGCGACCAACATGCCGACGCCGGCAATGAGGCCAAGCTCGGACACGCCCTTGTAATCCGTCGGCGTGAACGACAGGAAGCCGGCGGCGGTGGCGAGCGCTGCGAGCGTCAGCGGCGCGCCGGCGCGGCGGCCCGAATACAGCAACGCGTCGTGCAGGTCGTCAACCTCATGCCGCTCGGCGCGATAGCGGACGCTGAACTGCAGTCCGAAATCGACGCCGAGGCCGACGAACAGCACCGCGAAATAGACCGATATCAGGTTGAGCGTGCCGACCATCAGCATGCCGAGTGCCGCGGTAACGGCCAGGCCGACGACGAGGCAGACGAACACCGCAAAGATGATGCGGAACCAGCGCAGCGCCAGCCACAGAATGAACAGCACGATGGCAATGGTGACGGTGGCGTTGAGGCCGGCGTTCTCCTTGATGGTGGCGAATTCTTCGTCCGCCATGGGCACCGGGCCGGTCAGGCGCAGGTTTGCCTGATAGTTGCCCGCGAAATTGAGATCGGCGGCCGCCTTGCGGATGGCATCGGTCGCCTTCAATCCAGGCTCCAGCTCCGAGTAGTCGAGTATGCCCTGGATGTTGAGAAACTTTCGCCGCTCGCTGGGCGTCGCGGCGCGGCCCTGGACCAGGTCGCGCCAGGAAAAGGTCGCCGGCTGCCCGGCGTTGACCTTCTCGATCGCGTCGGCGCCGAGCGTCATCGGCCAGGTCATGTTGTCGAGCGTGATGCGGCCGCCCTGCACGCCGAGCAGGCCGAATTGCAGCGCCTGGATCACGCCGCGCAGGCTCGGGTCGCCCGCCAGCACCTGCACCAGGCGCTGCGCCTGGGTCAGGTTTTTGAGTTGCGGCCCGAGCTCGTCGGTCGATTCGAAGAGAAAGCCGTTCTGCGCGAAGAACGCGCCGCCTTGCGGCTGCTGGACGGAACGGAACAGATCCTTCTGCTGCGACAGGCGCGCGGTCAAAGCATCGCTCGCCTCGGCGACCAGCTCCGGCGTCGGCGCTTCGATCACCGCGACGATCAATTCGTATTGCGGGAATGCATTCTCAAACTTCAATTCGCGCTGCCGCCACGGAATGTCGGTGGAGATCAGCTTGTTGATGTCGGTGGTCATGGAAAAATGCGTCGCCGCATACCACGACGACGCGACCGTCAGCACCAGCGCCAAGCCGATGACCGGCCACGCATAGTGCACGCAAAAATCGATCGCGCGGACGACAAAGGCAGTGATGGTCTTCATGGGCTCAAGCGGAATGCGATGGTCAGGGACGGAATGCTAAGCGGGTCTAACGGGCGTTTGAGGCGTCAAGAGAAAGGCAAAATGGGGGCACTATGTTCCTCGTCCTTGGTTCGCACGATCATCGGCGACAATCCCGGCATCCATGCGACATCCGGGAGCCGATCGCGACCCTAGATGGCCTGAAATGCCGCAAAAGTGAAATCGGGGATATTTTCCTATTCCCGGCGGGGAGGCGCTCGTATCCCCCTATATGTTTACGTTCCTGGCGGCTGCCGGCGTCGAACCCTGGACAAGGGGTGCATTTCCCCCCATTGGTGTCCTAAGTTACGGTCATCATTGATCGGTTGCCTGGGCGACATTGATCGACGGCCTCCGGCGACTAGAGCCGGGGTTGATAGTCACGGAGTCTTTGCCGAAATATCCGGGATATTGGCGACGAAGACTGGACCACGAAGACGGTGGCCGGGCACCATTGCGGCGCATGGCCGCAGACCGATTAAAGCTAAGCCGGCCTCGGGCCGGGAGGTAATTTGAACGATGAAAGTGATCCTCGCCCAGCCCCGCGGTTTCTGCGCCGGCGTCGTCCGCGCCATCGAGATCGTCGAACGCGCACTGCAGAAATACGGCCCGCCGGTCTATGTGCGCCACGAGATCGTGCACAACAAACACGTGGTCGAGAGCCTCAAGGCCAAAGGCGCGCGCTTCGTCGAGGATCTGTCCGAAGTACCGCCGAACGCGGTGACGATTTTCAGCGCCCACGGTGTTGCGAAAAGCGTCGAGGAGGAAGCGGCGTCGCGCCAGCTTCCGGTGTTGAACGCGACCTGCCCGCTGGTCACCAAGGTACATAACCAGGGCAAGCGCTATGTCGGCCAGGGCCGCCGGCTGATCCTCATCGGCCATGCCGGCCATCCCGAGGTCGAAGGCACCATGGGCCAGATCGCCGAGCCGGTGACTTTGGTGCAGACCGAGAGCGACGTCGCTTTGCTCGACATCCCGGCCGACACTCCCGTCGCCTATGTGACGCAGACCACGCTGAGCGTCGACGACACCCGCGGCATCATCGCGGCGCTTCATGTGCGCTTCACCGACATCGTCGGGCCGGAGACCCGCGACATCTGCTACGCGACGCAGAACCGGCAGACGGCGGTGCGTGAACTATCCAAGCTGGTCGACGTTATCCTGGTGGTTGGCGCGAAGAACAGTTCCAATTCCAACCGGCTGCGCGAGATCGGCGAAGAGGCCGGCACGCCCAGTTATCTGATCGCCGACGGCAGCGAAGTCGAGCCGGACTGGTTCCACAACGCCAAGATCGTCGGCATTACCGCGGGCGCTTCCGCGCCCGAAGTGCTGGTGGAGGACGTCATCGACGCATTGCGCCGGCTCGGCCCGGTGGATGTCAGTGAATTGACCGGCCGCCAGGAAACAATTGAGTTCCGTTTGCCGCCGGAATTGACCGACGGCAGCAATGTCGGCCGCCGGGCGACTGCAAAAGTTTAGTTCAAAACAGGCTGACCAAGATCAACCAAAAATCCAAAAATCGAAGAAGGTAATACCGTGACTGTATCTTTACGCCAGATGACTGCCGTCGGTTCCTACATCATGCGGCAGCGCCTGAAAGGCCGCAAACGCTATCCGCTGGTGCTGATGCTGGAGCCGCTGTTCCGCTGCAATCTCGAATGCGTCGGCTGCGGCAAGATCGATTATCCCGACGCCATCCTGAACAAGCGCCTGTCGGTGCAGGAATGCCTCGACGCGGTCGACGAGTGCGGCGCGCCGATGGTCGCCATTCCGGGCGGCGAGCCGCTGATCCACAAGGAGATCGGCGAGATCGTCAAAGGCATTGTGGCGCGCAAGAAATTCGTTTCGTTGTGCACCAACGCGCTGTTGCTCGAGAAGAAGCTGCACCTGTTCGAGCCGTCGCCGTACCTGTTCTTCTCGGTGCATCTCGACGGCCTAAAACATCATCACGACAAATCGGTGTGCATGGACGGCGGTTTCGACAAGGCTGTCAGCGCGATCAAGGCCGCCAAGGCCAAGGGTTTCTCCGTCAACGTCAATTGCACGGTGTTCGACGGCCATCCGGCCGAGGACATCGCGGCGTTCCTCGATCTCACCGAACAGCTCGGCGTCGGCGTTTCGATCTCGCCCGGTTACGCCTATGAGCGCGCGCCCGATCAGGAGCATTTCCTGTCGCGGCGCAAGACCAAGGAGCTGTTCCGCAACGTCTTCGCGCTCGGCAAAAGCAAGAACTGGAATCTCACCCATTCCGGCATGTTTTTGGACTTCCTCGCCGGCAACCAGGAATTCCACTGCACGCCGTGGGGCATGCCGACGCGCAACATTTTTGGCTGGCAGAAGCCGTGCTATCTGCTCGGCGAAGGCTACGCCAAGACCTTCACGGAATTGATGGAGACCACCGACTGGGACGCCTATGGCACCGGTCGCTACGAAAAATGCGCGAACTGCATGGCGCATTGCGGCTACGAGCCGACCGCGGCCGACGCCATGATGAAGCATCCGCTCAAAGCGCTGGCCGTCGCCTGGCGCGGTATCAAGACCAAAGGCCCGATGGCGCCGGAAATCCCGATGGAGAACCAGCGCCCGGCGCAATACGTCTTCGACAGCCAGGTGCAGCTGACCGTGTCGCAAATGCGCGCCAACGAGGCGCGCGAGAAGGCGGCGAAGGCGGCGCAAACGTCGGCGAGCGCGGCTTAAGAGAAGCAGTCAGCATTGCTGCGTCGTCGCGCAATGACGCAATGGGCCATTAAGAGACGTCCGTCATCGGGAGCGATTCCCGTATCGCCGATGATTTTTCCAACAACCAGGCTTGCGCCGTGCGCCGAGGATCATTCCGATAATTCTGAAAGTCCGCTTCCGATGCGAAGCTGACGATGTGCATCTCTACGGTGCCATCCCGATTGCGAAGACGACGCTCCAAACGCCCGTTGAACTCGGGCAATAGCGGCAAGACGGCATCCTCGTAAGCGCGAAAGTCCGTGATACCCTCAGCAGGTATTCGCGCTATGAGCACAGTCGTTACGCGGTTGGTTTGATTGTCCGTCATAGTCATCCTCTCGAGCCCCTCACGGAGCCGGGGGCCTGATAAGGTCGAAAGCGCCCTGCGTTGATCAGGCCGCTTTTTCTTTTTGCGTCGCCCGGATCAGCACCTCGGCGGAAATGCCGAGATGTTTGTGCAGACGTCGGATCATACCAATCGATAAGCTACGCTTGCGGTTCAAAACCTCTGCAACACGCGTTCGCGTTCCAATGAGGGGCTCCAAATCCTTGCGCGAGAGCCCTTGCTGCTCCATGCGGAATTTGATGGCTTCGACGGGATCGGGCGGGTCCATCGGATAGTGCTCGGCTTCGTAGACATCGATCAGCGTCGCCAGCACATCGAGACGGTTGCCCTCGCGCGTGTCACTTTTCGCGCCCCATAGATGCTCAACCTCGCTGAGAGCTTTCTCGTAGTCCGCTTCGGTGCGAATTGGCTTCAGCTCACTTTTCATATTGCACCTTTATCACGTCGATACGATCATAGTCCTTGTGCGTACCGATCCATTTGATCCAGACGATGTGCTTCTCGAAGTCGACAGCTACAACCAATCGGTAGGCATTGCCCTTCACGTTGAAGACGATCCGCTCGGCCGTTACGATACTGGCGGTCGCATAGGATCGCTTCACCTCTGCCGCACTTCTCCAACGCGCCTTTCTTGCTTCATCGAACCAAGCATCCAGCGATGCCTTGACCGCGGGCTGATCCTTGTGCCCGGCAAGCGAGTCAACGAACTCTCGCAAGGTTCGCCGGGCGATGATCCGCATAGCGTAATTTAGCGCGCGCCCATTTTGGGCGCAACGGTTAATTACATCCCGAACGCCACCGCCCGCACATTGCCGCTCTTGAGATTGCGGTAGCGCGCCAGCGCCCAGAGCGGGAAGAATTTCGCATAGCCGTGGTAGCGCAGATAGAACACGCGCGGGAAACCTGTCGCGGTGTAGCGCGGCTCGTTCCAGAAGCCGTCGGCGCCCTGTTGCGCCGTGAGATAGGCGACGCCACGCGCCACCGCCGGATGATCGACGTCGCCGGTGGCCATCAGGCCGAGCAGCGCCCAGGCGGTCTGTGATGCGGTCGACGGCGCGCGCTCGTAGCCTTTGTAGTCGAGCTTGTAGCTCGCGCCGTCCTCGCCCCAGCCGCCGTCGTCGTTCTGGATGGCGATGAGCCAATCGCGCGCTTTGCGCATTTCCGGCGCGGCGTGATCGATGCCGGCGGCGTTGAGGGCGCACAACACCGACCAGGTGCCGTAGATGTAATTCATGCCCCAGCGGCCGTACCAGCTGCCTTCAGCAAGCTGCGTGCGGCGCAGATAATCGATGGCACGCTTGACCGCCGCGCTGTTGGCCGCCGTCTCGCCGAACTGCGCCAGCATCGACAGGCAGCGCGCGGTGACGTCCTCGGTCGGCGGATCGAGCAGCGCGCCGTGATCGGCAAACGGAATGTTGTTGAGATAATGGAATTCGTTGTCGGCGTCGAACGCGCCCCAGGCGCCGTTGGCGCTCTGCATGCCCAAGATCCATTCCTTGGCGCGCACCAGCGAAGCATCGAAATCCTTAGCCCCGGACAGGTTCTGCACGCGGTCCATCGCCATGGCGACGACGGCGGTGTCGTCGACGTCCGGATAATGGGCGTTGGCATATTGGAATGCCCAGCCGCCGGGCCGCAGATCGGGCCGCCGCGCGATCCAATCGCCGCGCACGTCGAGGATTTGCTTCGGCAAGAGCCAGTCGAGGCCGCGCTTGACCTGCGCCACCGCACCCTCGCCGCCGACTTCCAACAGCGCGTGGCAAACCAGACCGGTGTCCCAGATCGGCGAGACGCAGGGCTGGCAATAGGCCTCATGCTCGTGAACCGCCAGAAGCTTCTCGATGGATTTACGGGCGATGGCGCGCTGCGGATGGTTTTCGGGAAAGCCGAGCACGTCGAACATCATCACGCTGTTGGCCATGGCGGGGAAAATCGCGCCGAGGCCGTCCTCGCCGTTGAGCCGCTCGTTCACCCAGGCCACCGCGCTGTCGAAAGCGCGCTGGCGCGTGCGCTTGGGAAAGTACGGTTCGGCTGCGCGCAAAACATTGTCGACACCGCGGAAGAACCAGAACCACGACGCCTTTTGCTGCGGCGCCTTCGGCGCCGGGCCGATGGTGTGCGGCGGCTCGAGGAACAGCTCGTCGATGCGCACGCCCTTGGCGTTGCGCGCACGCGGCTTCTTCGCCGTCAGCACCAGCAGCGGCACGATGACGGTGCGGCTCCAATACGAGATCTTGTCGAGATGGAACGGAAACCATTTCGGCAATAGCATGATCTCGATCGGCATCACCGGCACGGCGCGCCACGGAATGAAGCCGAACAAAGCCAGCATGATGCGGGTGAAGACGTTGGCGCGCGCCGCGCCGCCGCGGGCCAGCACCGCTTCGCGGGCGCGGCGCATGTGATCGGCATCGATGGCATCGCCGATCATCTTCAACGCGAAATAGGCTTTCACCGTCGCGCTGACATCGAGATCGCCATCGGCGAACAGCGGCCAGCCGCCGTGGACGCCCTGGATGCGGCGCAGATAGACGGCGATTTTTTGTTCGAGCACGGCATCGATTGGCTCGCCGAGATAATGCCGCAGCAACACGTATTCGGCCGGGATCGTCGCATCGGCCTCGAGCTCGAATACCCAATGCCCGTCGGGACGCTGGCGCGCGAGCAAGGCTTGCGTCGCGCTGTCGATGCTGTGGATGAGCTTGTCGTCCATCACGGCAGCCTTGCGATGACTTCGGCGGCGCGGTTGCCGGAACGGATCGCGCCTTCGATTGTTGCCGGCAGGCCGGTGTCGGTCCAATCGCCGGCCAGCGCAAAATTGCGCCAGCGGGTTGCGGCGCCGGGGCGCTTGGCGTCCTGCTCAGGCGTCGCGGCGAACGTGGCGCGGCGCTCGCGCACGATCTGCCACGGCGGCAATTCCGCCGGCAGCCCGGTCGCGGCGGCAACTTCGCTCCAGATCGTCTTCGCCAGCACGTCGCGCGCGCCGTCGACCAGACGATCGCCGGCGCTGATGGTGACCGAGACGCGGCCGGGAAAAGCAAAAATCCATTCCACCGTGCCGTTGAGGACGCCGAGGATTTGCGGCATGTCGGCCGGCGGCGCGATGCGGAAATGCGCGTTGACGATGGCGCGGAATTCGGTCGGCACCGCGAGGTCTTTGACCAACGGCGCCGCCACATAGGGCGGCACTGCGAGAATGACGGCATCGTCGGCGGCGAGCGCGATAGTCTCGCTGCCGAAATCCAGTGCCTCGACCTTATCGGCGGCAAAGCGCAGCGCGCGTAATTGATGCTCCAGACGCAACACCGCGCCGCGTTGCTGCAGATGCGACAGCGCCGGCTCGATCAGCGTCGCGCCAAGGCCTTCGCGGGCGATCAGCGGCCGGCAGGCGCGACCGCCCGTGGCGAGCGTCTCGCGGATGATGGCGGACGCAAGCCGCGCCGCGCCTTGCGGCGGATCGATGTTGAGCGCGGCGAGGAGAAGCGGCTCGACCAGGCGCTTATAAAGCACGCCGTCGCAGGCAATGACCTCGCCGACCGATTTGCCGGGAGCGGCACGCAGCAGCCGCACCAGCGGCAGATAATCGAGCACACGGGTGCCGGGCACGCGCCGTTTGGCATCCAAAATCCACCACGGCAGCCGGCCGTCGCTGAAGCGCAGCGTCCAGCGCTCGCCGCTCGCCAGATCGACGAAGGAGAATTCGGCATGGCTTGGGCCGACCAGCCGGTCCGCGGCGCCGACGTCGCGCAGATAAGCGAGCGCGGCGTGGTTGCCGGAGAGCAAAAGATGATTGCCGTTGTCGATGGTCATGCCGACCGCGGCATCGTGATAGGAGCGGCAGCGGCCGCCGGCGAACGCCGTGGCCTCGTGCACGACGACGCTGCGGCTGCGCTGCGTCAGCTTCAGCGCAGCGGACAATCCGGCAAGGCCGGCGCCGATGATGTGGACAGTTGCGGCCATCACACGAGATTGCGCAGCACGATAACAAGGAGCCAAAGTTTTGAATGGCGCACCGGCGCGCGCGGCGGCGCAAAACCGCGTGCGACAAGCTTGTCGAGAATGGCGCGATAAGCGTCGCCCATGATGCGCGGCGCCCGCACCACGCGGCGCGGTGCCCGCGCCATGATCGCGCGCGCTTCCTGAAAGTGCTTGCGTGCGAGTTGCACCACTGTATCGCAGACCACACCTAACATCGGATTGGCCAGCACCGTGGCCGGATCGGTGCTGATGATCCCAACATCGCGCAACGCTTCGCGCGGCAGATAGAGCCGGCCCATCGCGGCGTCTTCGTCGAGATCGCGCAAAATGTTGGTGAGCTGCAGCGCGTTGCCGAGATGATGCGCCAGCGCCAGTCCCGCTGCAGGCTGCATGCCGAACACCCGCACCGAGAGGCGCCCGACGGCGCAAGCGACGCGGTCGCAATAAAGGTCGAGCGTCGCCTGGTCGGGCGCACGGATATCGGCATCCACGTCCATGGCCATGCCGTCGATGACGGCGATGAAATCGTCGCGCTTGAGATTGAATTGTCGCACCGCCTGGGCGAGACCGGCCAAGTGTTGCGGCGGCGAGCCGGCATAGATCGAATCGACGTCGGCGCGCCAGGCTTGCAATTGCCCGCGCCGCGGCTCGCGCGGCCCGGGATCGTCGGCGATATCGTCGACGGCGCGGCAGAACGAATAGATTTCGAACATCGCCTCGCGCTCGGCGCGCGGCAAGATGCGCATGCCGCGATAGAACGAGCTGCCGGACGCGCGCGCGGCGGCCTGGGACGGTTGGCTCACTTACGCCCCCCGCGGCTTTTGCGAGGCGGCGGAAAAGCGCCGGCCGAGCCGCCGCGATGTACCGCCGATGATGCCGGCCAAGGTGAAGCCGGCAACGGCAGACGCGGGAAGATGAACGCGATCGCTCAACGGATCGCGCCGCATAAGAATGTGGGTCAGCCGGTGCGCCAGCGTGTTGATGACGGACACTTCGAGGCCAAGCCGCCAATCGTTGATCAGGACTGCAAAATCGTCGCTGTCGCACAGCAATCGCTCGGTGCGTTCGGCGAGACCGTGCAAACATTGCAACAGCGCCGGCGACGCGCGCGGCGCGTTGAGTGCTTCGACGGTCGTGCCGCAGGCGGCGAGCGCATCCTGCGGAACATAGACCCGGTCGAGATTGCGATAGTCCTCCTGGCAATCCTGCAAGTGATTGATGATCTGCAACGCGGCGCACAGCGCGTCGTTGGCCGGCCAGCAGTCGCGGCTTTCGCCGTGGACGTCGCAGACGAAACGGCCGACCGGCATCGCCGACAGCGCGCAATAGCCGATCAGATCGTCCCAATCGCGATAGCGCAATTTGGTGACGTCGAGCTTGAACGCGGCGAGCAGGTCCTGCGCGTGTTTCGGCGAAAGATTATGTGCCGCAATCTCACTGCGCAGCCGCACCGCGACCGCGTCGCTGTCGTCCTTGCCGGTGAGCCCGGCGTCGAGGCGATCGAGCAGCTTAAGTTTTTCGGCCGGCGGCAGCGTCGCATGGTCGGCGATGTCGTCCGCCGTGCGGACGAAATTATAAAACGCCAGGATCGGCCCGCGATGGCGCGGGGCAATGAGCCAGGATGCCACCGGGAAATTCTCGTCCCGGTGACCCTTGCCCGATCGCAATGTGCTCGCGTCATTCATCGCAATTCCGAAACATTGGACTTTGAAACATGACCTTGGGCGCGGCCTTTCCACATGCCGCCGCGCCCGCGGGCATGCTGATAGGCGGAATCGAGCGTGAACGCCATATAGATGGCCGCGATCGCCGGCAGTGCCAACCCCCACAGCGCCGACATGCGGTAAAGCCGCAATGTCGGCTTGAACGCGAAGGCCATTATCAGCCAGGTGACCAGGCCCAAATATTGCGCCAAGCCGCCGGCGAAGAAGGTCAGCGCCACGGGCGCGAGATAAGTCAGCGCCAGCCCGACAACGGTTCCGGCCAACAAGAGCGGCGAATAGCGCAGCTGCGCGTAGGCGGTGCGCGCCACCATGCGGCGGATGTCCGCGATCGCCGGATAGGCGCGGATGCTGCGCACGCGTTCGGTCAAGCCGAGCCAGATCGGGCCGAAACTTTTGAGATTTTTTCCGAGCGCGCAGTCGTCGATCAAGGCGTCGCGGATCGCCGCCATGCCGCCGGCCTGCCGCAACACGTCGCGGCGCACCAGCATGCAGCCGCCGGCCGCGCCCGCCGTCGCGCGACGCGGATCGTTGACCCAGGCGAACGGGTAGAGCAACTGAAAGAAGAAAATAAAGGCTGGGATGAACAGCCGCTCGGCAAAACTCTCGCAGCGCAGTTTTACCATCAGCGAGGTGAGAACGAGACCGCCCTCTTGCGCGCGGGCAACGACGCCAGTGAGCACGTCCGGCTCATAGACAATGTCGGCATCGGTGAAGAGCACGTAGTCTGGCTTAAGCGCCATGGTCTCTGCAAGCTCGACACCTTGCTGCTGCGCCCATAGTTTCCCGGTCCATCCCGCCGGCAGCGCGCGCCCGGGCACGATGGTGAGACGATCGGAAGCGCCGAGCGCGGCCGCGGCGTCGCGCGCGACAAGGGCTGTGCCGTCGCGGCTCTGGTCGTCGACCAGGATCACGTGGAGCAAGCCGGGATAATTCTGCCGGATGAGCGAGGCGATGGTTTCGCCGACGCATTCGGCCTCGTCCCGCGCCGGAATAACGGCGGCAATGGCGGGCCAAGAACCGTCCGCGGCTCCGCTCCACACCGGGCCGTCGTCATCGCGTTGCGCCGCCAGCCAGAATCCGCCCCGCGCCGCGAGCAGATACAGCCAGATCGCCAGCACCATTGACGCTATGAGGTCGTTGGCCACAGATAGCCCTTCCCGATCGGACCCCTCGTTATCCCGTAAATGTAGGACCAAATATAGGACCCGACAGGGTCGCGGAACCGCTGGTTAATGACGCAATGAACGACAAAAACAGCCCCTTTCTCTCGCGCCTCGATGCGGTGGCCGCCGATATCGAGGTTTTGCTCGACCGGCTTCTGGCGGCAACGCCCGAACCGGGCGAATTGAGCCGGCCGGCGCGGCTGATCGAGGCCATGCGCTATACGAGCCTCAATGGCGGCAAGCGCTTCCGGCCGTTCCTGGTGGTGGAAAGCGCCGCCCTGTTCGAGGTGCCGCGGCAGAACGCCTTGATGACGGGCGCGGCGCTGGAATGCGTGCATTGCTACTCCCTGGTGCATGACGACCTGCCGGCCATGGACAACGACGATTTACGGCGCGGCCAGCCGACGGCGCACAAGGCGTTCGACGAGGCGACCGCGATTTTGGCCGGCGACGGCTTGCTCACCTTCGCCTTCGATATTCTGTCGCGGCAGGAGACTCATGCCGACCCGCGCGTGCGCATCGAGCTGGTCATGGCGCTGGCGCGCGCGTCGGGTGTTGGCGGCATGGCCGGCGGCCAGATGCTCGATCTCGCCGCCGAGGGCCGCTTCGTGCAGAACCGTGCCGCGCTTGAGTTCAGCGAGAAAGACGTACGCACATTGCAGGCCATGAAGACCGGCGCGCTGCTGCGTTTCGCCTGCCAGGCCGGCGGCATTTTGGCCGCGGCGACGCCTGAGCAACGCGCGGCGCTGGAGCGTTACGGCTCGGCGGTCGGCCAGGCGTTCCAGATCGCCGACGATCTATTGGATATCGAAGGCGATCCGGCGCTGGTCGGCAAACAAACCGGCAAGGACGCCGCTGCCGGCAAAGCGACGCTGGTGAGCGTGCTCGGCGTGCCGGCGGCCAAGGCGCGATTAAAGGAGCTCGTCACCGAAGCCGAACAGGCGCTGGCACCGTTCGGGTCCTCGGCTGCCGTTCTCATCGAAGGAGCTAAATTCGTCGCCGACCGGCATGCGTGATCCAAAACCATGACAAATGCGTAACCGTGGATAGGTTTTGGGCGGCCATTGCGGCGCCCAGCAAGGCTTTCTAGGCTTATATGCGACATCACCCCAATTGATCTTGGCGAAGGACGGCCCTATCTGCTGACCGTCTTGGACCATCGTGTTTTGCGACCGGGACTGAACGGGACCCGAACCTTCCGTTGATTTCGGGACACCCAATACGACATGGCGCAATAAGACATGGCGAATATGGCACGATGGTACGCTTATACGGCTGCTGCGCTCCTGGCGGCTCCGTTGCTTTGGCCGGCGACGTTCGCGGCTGCGCAAGATCGCTACGCACCTGCCCATAAAGCACCTGCCCATAAGCGCGCACCTGCCCAACCGCCGGAGGCTCAGCCGCAACCCCAGGCCAAGCAACTACCGCCGCGCATCCCGTTCACGGCCGCCGACGAGGTTGCCGCCGCAATTCCCGGCATGCCGGACGCGCGCTTCTGGGCGGATTCGGTGGCGGACTTCACCGCCGCCTTGCCGCCGCAGCCCGGACCGTGGCTGGCGCTGTCGAGCGGCGGCGCCGACGGCGCATTCGGCGCCGGCCTGCTCAACGGCTTGAGCGAATCCGGACATCGGCCTGATTACGCGGTGGTCACGGGCGTGAGCACCGGCGCGCTGATGGCGCCGTTCGTCTTTGCCGGGCCGCGCTATGACGACGCACTGCGCGCCGCCTATACCAAAATCTCGGCGGCCGACGTTTTCGAGGTCGGCGGCACCGGCGAGAGTTTCGTCGATTCCTGGCCGCTCAAGGATCTGATCGCCAAACAAATCACGCCGGCGCTGCTCGCCGATATCGCCGCCGCCCACAACAGCGGCCGGCGCTTGTTCATCGTCACCACCGATCTCGACGCCGAGCGCTCCATGGTGTGGAACATGGGCGCCATCGCCGCCCATGCTGCCGACAAGAATGGCGGCGACGCCGCGCTCACTCTGTTCCGCAATGTGTTGCTGGCTTCGAGCGCCATTCCGGGCGGCTTTCCGCCGGTGCTGATCGACGTCGAAGCCAACGGCAAGCCGTTCCAGGAAATGCACGTCGACGGCGGCGTCGGCGGCCAGTTCTTTGTCGCGCCGGCCGCGGTGATGGCGGCGACCTCCGATTATCGCCTGCCGGCGACGCAGCTTTACGTCGTGATCAATACCGGGCTGCAGCCGGGCTTCCAGATCGTCCCGCGCTCGACGCCGTCGATCCTCACCGGCACGGTCGGCGCCGCGGTGAAGGTCGACACCCGGCTGATGATCGATCGCGCTTATCTCGCGGCGAAGCGCAGCGGCGTCGATTTCAACATCGCCAGCATTCCGGCGAGTTTTAACGCGCCGAGCCGCGGCCCGTTCGATCCCGATTACATGGGCGCGCTGTTCCAGCTCGGCGAGACCCAGGGCAAGAGCGCAACGCCGTTTGCCAATGAACCGCCGGCCTATCCAGGCCGACCTACAGTACCACCGACCGACCCTGCGAAAACTGGAGCGAACCGATGACCAAGGCTGGGGGCTTTTTCACCGCGATGGCGGCTGCGGCCGCGCTTGTTGCAGCTATCCCGTCCGCCGCGCCAGCGGCCAGTAGCAATGACGGCAATTGGAGTGTGACGATCATCACCCAAGCCGGCAATTGCCCGAGCACGCTGCGCTACGGCGTGCGCGTGGTCGGCGGCCGCGTGTTCGCCGACGATCAAAGCTACCAGGTCGCCGGCACCGTGGCGGCGAACGGCGCCACCCGCGTGACGGTCTCCGAAAAAGGCCAATCCGCCAGCGGCACCGGCCGCTTGTCCGGCAACAGGGGGGCGGGACGCTGGCGCACCAGCACCGGCGAATGCTCCGGCCAGTGGACCGCGGAGCGCCGCACCTACTAAAAGCCGCGACACTCTGACGGCGCACCCCTATCGGTTAAGGCGGCGAGGCGCGGCTTTCTGCGCATGGCAAGCCGCGGCCTTGGCTTGCTAGAGTACCGGCAAGCCGCGCCGGCACTCGGCTGTCGGCAATCGATATCAGGGCGGGTGACGTCATGGCGCGGGCAAATATGATTTCGGCAAGGTCAATTGCCGCGGCAGCGGTGATCCTGGTCTCGACCGCGACGACGGCCACGCGTGCCGACGAAACCACCGTCCGTCTCGGCGTCGTGCGCTCGATCACCTCGGGCGTGACCGCCTGGGCGAGCGCGCGCGGTTACTTCAAAGACGTCGGCATCAAGCTCGACTCATCCGATCTCGACACTTCGGCAAACTCGATCGCGCTGCTGTCGCAAAACCAGCTCGACGTCATCGAGGGCGGCATTGCCGCCGGCTATTTCAACGGCCTGGAGAAGGAACTGCCGATCACCATGGTGATGGACCGCGTCTCCACGCCCATCGGCCACAATCTGATGCTGCGGCCCGACCTGAAGGACCAGATCACCGATCCGAAACAGCTCAAGGGCAAGGTGATCGCGACCAACGGCACCGGCTCGGTGTCGACCTACGAGATCGGCAAGTTGTTGGCGCTCGGCGGACTCTCCATCAACGACGTCGATCTCAAGGTGCTGCCGTTCACCCAATACGCGCTCGCCTTCGCCAACAAGGCGATCGACGCCGCCGAAGTGATCCCGCCGTGGTCGTCCCAGTTCGTGCGCGACAACATCGCGGCGCCGTTCCTCGACGTCGACGCGCTGGTGAAGCCGACGCCGATGACCATCGCCGTGGTCATGATCAACACCGATTGGGCGAAAAAGAATCCCGACCTGGTGCGCAACTATTTCGTCGCCTACCTGCGCGGCGTGCGCGACTATTGCCAAGCCTATCACGGCGGCTCGATCCGCGCCGACTTCATCGATCTCGTCGCCAAGTCCGGCATCGAACGCCGCCCCGAAATCCTCAACGATCAAAAAGCCTGGCCGGCGCGCAGCCCGAACGGCAAGATCAACACCGCCAGCATGATGGACATGCAGGCCTGGTACACCGCGAACAAAATGTCGAACGCGAACTTTTCGGCCGACCGCGTGGTCGATTCGTCCTATGCGGATTATGCGGTGAAGAAGCTTGGGCCGTTCGAACTGGAGAACAAGGCGAGCACGCTGCCGGGGTGTAGGTAGCAGCTTTGCGACAACGATGATTGGGGGAGCAAATGACTATAATGAGGAACGCGTTTCCTGCGGCACTTGCGGTGATGTCGATCAGCCGAGCGGTGATTGCGGCCATCGGGGCGATGGTGGCGGCGTCGATTTCGCCGATGACCGCGGCGGCGCAAACGCCGGCTGGGGCTGCGGAGCTGTACGTGTTTCGGCCGGTCGGCTTGGTTGGCGCGGGAGGCACATATAATATCGTCGTCGATGGACGCCCATTTGGGAAGCTCGGAAACGGACAGTACTTTCGGGATTCCGTGCCCGTCGGGCCGCATGTCATTACAGTCGCGGATTTCACTTCGAGTGCCAGTCGTTTTAACGCCGAGCCGGGCAGAACCTATGCTTTCGTGGTGTCGTTCCAGCCGCTCAAGATGCTCTCGCCTTACAGCGTCGAGGCAATCTCGGGTGACGACGTCAAAAAGTACGCGCAGCAATTGACGCTCAATGCGCAACACGAAAGCGTCCTCCCCGCGAACTTGACGGCGAGGATACCCGATGACGCGAAGAATTGTGCGCAATTACGCGTAGCCATTGCCGATACCAAGCGCGCCGAGCAGGATGTTCAGGCCAACCGAGCCTCGGGCGCGATCATCGCGCTGAACCTGTTGGTGTCTCCCGGGGCGGCCGCTGTGGAAATGACCGCTGAAGATGCCTTCAAAGCCATCAAGGAGCGGGAGGACAAGCTGGACGCCATATCCCGCAAGAAGAATTGCGGCGGATAGGGCGTCGCACCGCAACTGGTTCCACACGCGGATGAATGAAGATTTCGCTATGCAAATATTTGAAGCGCCGCGTAGGCTTGAGTCGATCACCACCAAGCGAGCGGAGGCAAAGATGCCATCGCGTCCCGTCAAGCTCTTGATATGCACGCTCAGCCTCGCCGCCATGGCGGCATCGAGCGCGGCAGCGGCACAAAAAGTGAGGAAGCCGGCCGCGCCGCAGGCCACGGCCGGCAGTCCAGTGCCGTGCCGCGGCGCCAACTTGTTTCACTGCGGCCCGGTCTACAATGGGAATGATTATCTCGGCAGCGATCCCGATCCGTTCATCCGCCTGATGATCCAGCGCGACCTCGGGGCGAGATACGGCGGCGGCCCGTAGGCCTAGCCGGTCTTCCTCGCCGCAACGTTGGCATTCCACCACGGGCAGACGTCGGCGGCGCGCAAATAATTGCCGTCCATCACATTGACCGGCTCGCGGCCGCCGGATTCGGCGACGCTGACGCGCAGATTGCGCGCTTCTTCGCGGCCTTCCGGCGGCAGCCACATGCGGTCGTGGCCCCATAGGCTCGGGCCTTCGGTGCGCTCGTGCGGCGTCCAGTTGCCGGTATCGATGGTGCGGCCGCCCCAGCCGTATTCGACCAGAAATTTCGACGGCGACCACGAATAAAACGAGGTGACGTGGTCGTTGACGTGACGGCCGAGCGTGGTACCGATCAATTCCGGCTTGCGCAGCAACAGATCGTAGGCCTGGCCGACGTCGTCGAGATAGCAGACCTCGAACATCAAATGATGGATGCCGTTCTTGCCGGTGTCGATGAAGGCGAGGCTGTGGTGGCGCGGATTGATGTGGAAGAAATACGCCTTGAAGGGCTTTAGAATGTAATCGGTCGGCTTGAAGTTGAGGATCTCGGTATAGAACGGCAACACCTCGTCGAGCCGCTCCGCCGTGAGCACGGCATGGCCCATGCCGAGCGGGCCGGTGCGGTAGCCGGAGATCGAGCGGCCGGGCTTGAACGGATCGGTCGCGGTCTCGGCGCCATGAAACGCTTCGAGCCGGTTGCCGATCGGGTCGGAAAAAACAATCAGGTCTCTGACCCTGCGCTCATCTGCCAGCGCCCGCGAGCCACGCGCGACCATCACGCGGTTCTTTTCCAGATGCGCCGCGAGCGCATCGAGCGCCGCCGCGTCGGCAACTTCCCAGCCGTAGAACGACGGGCCTTCGTCTTCGTCGGTGTGGATGATGACGCGCTGCTTGCGGTCGTCCAATGCGCAGCGCCAGCGTGCCGCGGCTCTTGTCGACCAGCTGCATGCCGAGAAGGTTGGTGCCGTAAGCCGCCCAATCCTCGAGGTTCTTGGTGCGGATACCGACGTAACCCAGGGCGTTGAGGTGCATCGCGGCGTCTCCTGACCAGAAGGCTAAACCCTATCACATTGGAGCTAATGGGTAAATTGATGGGATCAAGGCGTCTGCCCTCTTGCCGTGGGAAGCGGACGGATCGCACGCGCCAATTGAGTCGGCTTCGGCTTCGTATATTGTTTGTGCCGGGAATCGGCTGGGAGGGCGAAATGACCTTGCATAGGGGTTGGCTGTGTGCGGCGATGGCAGCCGCAGCCTTGACGATAGCGGACGTGAACGCTGCACGTGCGCTCACCTTTTGCGATATTTACCCAGAGCGCTGTCGGTATTCCCCTTCGGGGAGGGGTTATTACTATCCTCAAGGTCGGCCCATGCCGCAGGGACTGGAGCCGGCGTTCATCGAAAGAAACGGTACAGGCAATGCCGCACGCGGCTCGTGGGGCTGCGGTGCGACGGATGGAAAAGCGAGGGGTCGATCATGGGGCTTTCCGAACAAGGCCTCCGCCACGTATGGCGCCCTTTCAGGATGTGCAAAGTACAGTACGCACTGCCGCATCATCAGCTGCAGCCCTTCCATCCACAGTTCCTACGAGGCGAACGCTATCTTTTTTAGCAGCGCGCATCGCTAACGGACGCGACGGCTAACGCACCGCGAGTGCAGCTTCGTGCAGTCTTTGCACCCAAAATCGACAGGGAGGAGAAAATGACGTCGCGCATGAATTTGGCCTACGTGGCGATGGCCGCATTAGTCATGACGATATCGGGCATTCCGGCTGCGCGGGCGCTCTCGTTTTGCGATATTTATCCAAATCGCTGTCAATATACCCCATCGGGCAAGGGCTATTACTATCCGCACGGCTACCGCTTGCCGAGTGAAACGCCCGGTTTTGGCGCGGGCAATGCAAGCAACCAGGCCTGGGGCTGCGCCGCGACGGACGGGAAAGCGACCGGTGGGTCATGGAGTTTTCCGAACCGAGCCTCCGCCACGTACGGCGCCCTTTCCGCATGTGCAAAGCACGGTGGGAACTGCCGCATTGTCAGCTGCAGTTCCTCTGTCCACAACGCCTACGAAGCGCGCGCAATTTTGTTTAGTACCGCGCATCGATGACGGACGCTCCGCCTGAGGGCGGCAAGGCGCGAAACGCCGCCGTCACGGCGTCCGACCCTTGATGGTTCCGTCCGTGACACCGCAGCGCCGCCGGCGCTGGCCGCTTGCGTCGTGCCATACACCGGCATGTGACGCTTTCAACGTGGCATCTCGCCCCTTGCGGGAAGCGGCGGCTCGGGCGCCGGTGGCGCAAGCAATTTGGGCAACACCTTGTCGAGGCTCTCGCCGAGCAAGGCGCGCGTCGGATCGCGCAGGCCCGTTATCGCATCCGGCGCCGGCGGCCAGGGAAAATCCTTGAGCTCGCGACCCGGCCCGTGGATCGGGAACGGGTGCACAAGGCTGTTCACCACACGATCGACGCCTGTCTCCTCCGGGTGCAGCGAGCCGGTGCCGTTCTGGAAGGCATCGAATGTGTCGCCATTGAAAATCGAAATACCTGTGAGCGCGAACAGATGGGTGAAGCCGCTGCGGTCGAAAATGCTGGAGCGATGGGCGACACCGATGCCTTCGAGCAATTGATTGGTGTCGCCGTACGCGTCCCTGCCCTTGACAACAAGCACGTAGCGTTCGCATCCGCTCGTACCCGCAACGGTTTGCACGATGGCCTTGATGTTGGGGAAGCGGAGAAAGACATGATGGTCGTACGTTTCGAACGCACTCGCCGGATAGGTTATCCGGCGCACTGCCAAGCCCGGGCCTGCGGCGGCGCGCACGCGGGCGACAATGAGATCGTCGAGCCCCCAGGACTCGATGGGGACGTCCTTGAGGTCGTTGCCGAACAGCGTCAGTCCGATGCTCGTGAGCGCGAAGTTCTCGCCGATATGGGGAATGACGCCGATGCCACAGGGGCCGCGCTCGGCGGCGGCGTCCGGTTTCGGCGGCTCCGGTTTCTTCGCAGCGGGCTTAGGCGACGAAGGCTTGGCCGGTGAAGGCTTGGTCGGCGAAGGGTTGGGTGCGGCAGTTGGCACTGTCTGCGCCAGAGCCGGTTGCGCCAGCGCCAGCGCAAACCACAAGGCTATATTGTGGATCACGTTTCGCTCCGCTGTAAGCATCGGATTCGACCTGCAAAATTGCAACCGCGAATCGGTGCTGGTCAATAGGGCGTGGGCGCCGAATGAAAATACCAGCGTGCGGGGCTGCGCGCTTTCAGCTAAGACAGCCGGCGATCTCTTCGCTGGTCGGAAAGCGGCCGGTCGCCTTCTTCGAGTACGCCAATCGGCCGTCAACGCGAATTTCGAAGACGCCGCCGCCCGACCGCCGCAGGCTCAACTGCGCCGAGGGTTGCAGATTAGCGATCAATTTCCCCGCCTCACGGGCGCGCGGCTCGTAGCCTCATTGACCGCAATATTCGATCTCGATCTTCATGAGCTTGTCCTGTCGACTTGAACCGATCTGGGCACGCGATTCTATGCGCCCGCGTTCATTCACGGCTAGCGCCCGTCAGCGCTGCGCGCCGCCAAACAAGGTCGCTTGCGCTTCGTCGTAGTTGTGGATGGAGGGGCTGCAGCTGACGATGTGGCAGTGCGGACTGCGCCTTGCGCAGGCTGCAAGGGCGCGCAACGAGGCACCGGCCCGGGTCGGATAGTTCCATGAGCGGCCCCGCGCTGTTCCGTCCGTCGCACCGCAGCCCCACGCCTGGCTGCTCGCCGCTGTGCCGCCGGCGGCCGTGCGAGAGCCGTAAGCATGGAAATATTGCCGGCCGTCGGAGCTATAGCGACACCGCTGTGGCTCGGCATTGCAAGACCTCATGGCCGCACGCGCCGCCGCAACGTCCGCTATCAGTAGCGCCAAGGCCGCCAGCGCGACGTAAGCCAAATTCATGCGTAACGTCATATTCCCCTCCCCCTGGTGTTTGTTTCCAAGAGACTATACGAAAGCCGCCCCACTTCATTTTAGCGCGTCGGGCGGATTTGCGAAACGTAGGATGAGGGGTCCCGGACGGTGGAGTTTGATTCTGAAGCTTCCGAACCCCCTCACCATAGCCAACCCTTGGGATCGGCCGGGCTACATTAGTCGAAACCAAAGAACTTGCAGAACTCCGCAAGCTCGGCCCGCGGCGAGCGAAAGCTGTTCGCAGGATGGCCGTGGTCGCCGTAGCCGATCGCCACGGCGCAGAACAGCATCTGCTCCGGCGGCATGTTGATGAACTCGCCGACAATGCGATGCATGCGGGCCCAGGATTCCTGCGGGCAGGTATCGAGGCCGTGGCCGCGGGCGAGAAACGCCAAAGCGTGGATATAGCCGCCGAGATCGGCCCATTGGCCGGGGCCGAGCTTGCGGTCGATGGCGATGAACAGCGCGACCGGCGCGTTGAAGAATTCAAAATTGCGCTTGTATTGCGCAAGCCGCCCCTCGGCATCGTCGCGCGCGACGCCGAGCGCGCCGTAAAGCTGCACGCCATGCTCCTCGCGGCGCGACTTGTAGGGCTCCCACACGGTCTTCGGGTAGATCGGATATTCGGCATCGTCGTGGCGCGGATCGCGGCCGGCGATGTGCGCGGCGACCTTCTGTTTGAGCTGCGCAAGCGGCGCGCCGGCGAGCGCATAGACCTGCCACGACTGCAGATTGCCGCCGGAGGCGGCGCGGGCAGAGCGCGTGATCAGATCGCGGACGATGTTGGCATCGACCGGCGTGTCGAGAAACCAGCGGCAGGCGATGCGCGAGTCGACGGCTTCGAAAACGTCCATGGGGATGGTCATCCGAGAGGCAAAATGCTGCGCAGGTCATATACCATCGGCCCGAAAAGGCGAATGCCGCGCTCAACGTCGATGCGACATAAGTCGCATCCGTCAAGCGGCCGCATCGCCTTGACCACCCCGAGAGCGGGGTAGAAGATGTTTGCAGCCTGGGCGCGCAAAAGACCCGGCATAAAAACAAAACAACGTCACCAGGGAGGATCAAGAATGTCACGATTCGACAGGTCGGTACTCAATACGGGGGTACTCGACACGGCGGTACGCCGTCGCACGCTGCTCAAGGCCGGCATCGCGCTCGGCGCCAGCCAGGTCATCGCCGCGCCGTTCATCGTCACCGCGCTCGGCGAGGAGCCGATCAAGATCGGCATGGTCAATCCGCTGACCGGCGTGTTGTCGGCACTGGCGCAAAGCGAGGTCGACGGCGCGAAATATGCCGAGGCCGAGATCAACAAGAAGGGCGGCATTCTGGGCCGCCAGGTCCAGCTCCTGGTCGAGGATTCAGCCAACGACGTCGGCACCGGCGTGCAGAAGACGCGCAAGCTGATCGACCGCGATCAGGTCGACGTCATCCTCGGCGACGTCAATTCCGGCATCGCCTATGCGATGTCGCAAGTGACGTTCGAGAAGAAGGTATTGCACATCGTGCCCGGCGGCCACACCGATCCGATCACCGGCACCAATTGCAAATGGAACGTGTTCCGCGTCTGCAACACCACGTCGATGGATGCCAACGCGGTGACGCCGGAGCTGGTGAAACGTTTCGGCAAGAAATGGTTCTTCATCACCCCGGATTACGCCTACGGCCACACCTTGCAGGACGGCTTCATCAAGGCGCTGACCAAGCTCGGCGGCACCTATGACGGCGACTACCTGCCGATCAACAACACCGATTTCTCCGCTACCCTGATCAAGGCCAAGGGCTACAAGCCGAACGTGCTGCTCAACAATATGGGCGGGCTGACGCAGATCAACTGCATGAAGCAATTCACCCAGTTCGGCATGCAGAAGGATATGGCGCTCGGCGGCGCGCTGTTCGAATTGGAAACCGTCAAGGCGGTGTCGCCGGAGGCGCAAACCGGCTGGTGGGACATGGAGTGGTATTGGAATCAGCCGAACGTGCCCGAGGTCGTAAAATTCGTCGCCGACTACCGGGCCGCGACCAAGAAGACGCCGTCGGCGCGCGACTGGTTCGGCTATGTCTCGATGCACACGGTCCGGCTCGCCGCCGCCAAGGCGAAGACGCTCGAGGGCCCGAAGATGGCTAAGGCGCTGGAGGACATGGAGCTGCCGCCCGACGTGGCGCTGCAGCCCGGCAAGGTGCGCTATCGCGCCGGCGATCACGAATTGATGCCGAACATCTTCGTCGGCGAAATGCATCCGCCGAAGTCGGACCCCGCCGACATCTTCACCATCGCGGCGCTGGTGCCCGGCGAAGAAGCCGCCGGCTCGGTCGCCGACACCGGATGCAAGATGGAGCAGCCGGCCTGATCTGCACCCCGTGACGACACGACTCATATTGCCGTCATTGCGAGGAGCGAAGCGACGAAGCAATCCAGCACTTTACCGGGTGACTGGATTGCTTCGCTTCGCTCGCAATGACGCATAGCGCGTAGAGCAGCAGATGTGGCAGGTCGTACTGTTCAACGTCACCAACGGGCTGATCATCGGCGCGTTCTACGTGCTGATGGCGCTCGGGCTGTCGCTGATCCTCAATCTCTCGAACGTCATCAACTTCGCCCACGGCAATTTCCTGGCGCTCGGCGGCTATCTGGCCTACATGCTGTCGCCGACGCTGGGTTATTGGGGCGCGTTGCTGGTTTCGCCGTTGCTCACCGCGCTGCTCGGCGTCGCCGTCGAGCGGCTGATGATCCGCCGGATCTACAATCGCGACCCGGTCTATAGCCTGTTGCTGACCTTCGGGCTGGCGTTCGTGATCCAGGATGCCTGCCGCTTTATCTGGGGCCCCAACGGCCTGCCGATGGGCCTGCCCGATATGCTGGCGCAGCCGATCACGCCTGATTTGTTCTTCATCACCTGGTACCGCGTCTTCATGGTGACCATCGTCATCGTCACCGTGGTCGGGCTGTTCGCCTTCCTGCGCTACACCCGTATCGGGCTTCGCATTCGCGCGGGCACCTTCGATCTCGAAACCGTGGCGACGCTCGGCGTCAATGTGCGCAATCTGCGCACCTTCAACTTTGCCGTCGGCTGCCTGCTCGCCGGCCTGAGCGGCGTGCTTGCCGCCGGCCAGATCGGGCTCAACCCGAACATGGGCGACGATCTGCTGATGCCGAGCTTCATCGCCATCATCGTCGGCGGCGTCGGCAGCCTGATCGGCACTTTATGCGGCGGCTTATTGATCGGCATGGCGGCGGCGCTGACCACCGTGTTCTATCCGGCCGCCAGCGAGGCGGTGATCTACGGCATCTTGATGGCGGTGCTGCTCATCCGGCCGCGCGGGCTGTTGGGTGAGGAAGGCATGTTCTCATGAGCAGCTTTCTCGCCCGAGCCAAGAGCCATTTTCCGCAAGGCCAAGATCTGTTGACGCTGGTCGCCATTTGGACGGTGTTGATCACCGTGCCGTTCTGGCTGCCGCTGCTCGGCGGTTACACCGCGCTTGCCAGCAAGGTGCTGGTGTTCGGGCTGGCGGCCATGGGACTCAACCTGCTCTTGGGTTTCACCGGCGTGCTGAGCTTCGGCCACGCCGCCTATTTCGGCCTTGGCGCCTATGGCGCCGGTCTCACCTTGCGCTACCTCGTGCACTCGACGCCGCTTGCCATGCTGGCCGGCGTGCTGCTCGGCGGCCTCGCCGGCACTTTGTTCGGCATGCTGATCGTGCGGCGCCGCGGCGTCTATTTCGCCATGTGCACGATCGCCTTCGGCCAGCTCTGGTATTACCTCGCCTATAGCTGGAACGATTTCACCGGCGGTTTCGACGGCTTGCGCGATTTTCATCGCGAGCCGATCGGCTTCAGCCGGTTCACGTTCGATATCACCCAGGGCGAGACCAGGTTCTATTTCTTTTCGCTGGCGATCTTCGCCGCCGCCGTAGGCCTGATGGGCTTGCTGCTGCGCTCGCCGTTCGGCCGCACCCTGGTTGCGATCCGCGAGAACGAGCGCCGCGCCCGCTTCCTCGGCATTCCGGTGGAGCGGCATGTCTGGATGTCGTTCTCGATCTCCTGCTTCATCGCGGCGCTGGCCGGCACGCTCTATGCGCTGCTCAACAATTTCGCCGATCCGCTGACCCTGCACTATTCGCTGTCGGGCTATTTCGTGGTCATGACCGTGATCGGCGGCATGCGCACGTTCTGGGGCCCGCTGGTCGGCGCCGCCTTGTTCGTGATGCTGCAGGACTATATCTCGTCGATGACGGTGAACTGGATGTCGTTCATCGGCGTGATCTTCATCCTGGTCGTGCTGTTCTTCCCGCGCGGGCTGCTCGGCATGCGGCGGCGCACCGCGACATGACGGTCTAGACTATGATCCAATTCAATTGAATCGGATCATAGTCTGGAATCTTTGTTTGAGCATGATCTTTCGCGCGATAAATGTGCAAGTCGCCTTCAGTTTCCGCATGTAAATGCCTTGTTCTTAAATGTACAAATTCCCGACGAACACTCTGACGATCCCCGGCAACTAGCCCCGTCTTTTTTGTTAGGAAAGCCACATTTGAAGGCGTTATCGCTGAAAAAACAAATTCCCGACGAACACTCTGACGATCCCCGACAGCTAGCCCCGTCTTTTTTGTTAGGAAAGCCACATTTGAAGGCGTTATTACTGAAAAAACAAACTCCCGACGAACAGTCTGACGACACCTGGCAGGCCGCTCCATCGTGTTTCAATTGTTGAGCTAGCGCCGGATTAGTCAAGAACCCGACGAGCGTAAGAAGGCCCACTATTGTTTTTATGCGATGATTCAATCGAGGCGGCATTTTTGTCCCCCATGTTGCCGTCAACCATGATGCCGTCACTCATGATTATGACACACTCCGTTTTGCCATCAATACCGGCGTCCAACATGTCGCACCGCGTCAAGAACCGTTCAATACGGCGTCTTGTTGATCTCGCCCGAGCCGGTGACGTACCAGCGCTCGCTGACGAACGCCTTGCCGGCGAGACGGTCGGCGAGCCAGTCGGCGAGCAGGATCGGCGGGAACGGGCCGAGATTGGCGGCGGGAACGTTGCCGACCGAGTGGCGCGATTCCTGATAGACCACCATCTGCTTCGGCCCCTTGAGCACTGCCATCAGCCGCTCGGAATGTTCCAGCGGGCTCAGCTCCTCGGCCTCGCCGGCGACGCACAGATACGGCGCCTTGATCTTGTTGGCGTGGCCTTCCCAGGTAATTTTTTTACGAAACTGGTCGAACTCCTCTTCATCGGTGATGCCCGACATATACATGAAGCGCTTCTTGAAGGTCGGCGAGGCTTCCTGGAAAATCGTGTGGCAGCCCGGCTCGTGGCACACCGACATCACCGCGCAAGCTTTTATGCGCGGCTCATTGGCGGTCAGCACCGTGCCGAACAGCGAGCCGAAACTGGTGCCGGCGACGCCGATCCGCGTCACGTCGAGCTCGGGCCGCGCCGCGATCCAATCGACCAGCGCCGGCCCGGTCGCCACCCAGTTCTCCATGCTGAAATGCAGGCCGATCATCGGCGCTTCGTATTGGCCCGGCCCGTCGATCGCCAGCACCGCCATGCCGCGGTTGAGGTACTTGTCGCCGTAGAGCGCGACCTGGATCTCCTTGTAGCTGTCCATGCCGGGGATCGAGATCACCACCGGCAGCTTGCCGCCGGTGTGGCCGGGCGGCAGATGCAGCCAGGCCGGGATCGCCTTGTCCTGAAACGGCACCCACACCGCCTCGACGTGATGATCGGCGAGCGCCGCATATTTGGCGTAGCACTCGCGCTTCTTGTTGTTGTAGGCGATGTTGGTCTCGTCGTTCTCGTCATACGGCCATTGCGCCGCGCCCCAATGCACCGCGGCCATGAAGAAATTGTCGCGCGCGGTGACCTTGCGGTCGGCAAGCGCAGCGGCATTGGCCTTGGCCTCGCGGCGTTTCGCCACGGCGGCAAAGGCCGGGCCGATATCGGCCATCTTCTTCACTCGCTCGCGGATAATGGCGAAATCGGCATTGGCCTCGATGCCGCACGGCAGGTGGATATAGAGCGAGCGCGGCTGGTCCCAATCGATGCCGTTGGCGCGGATGATGTTGTCGATCAGCCAGCGCTGTTCATCGAAGCGGTGCACATGGGGCGCGCCGCGCTTGTCGAGGATGGGCGGAAATCCTTGGCTTGGGCGGTTCATTGTTCCCTCCGGCCGCTGGCGGCGGATTCCCGCTCGCCCGGCAATGCCGCCATTATCGGCGCGGCGGGTGCCGTGTTGTCAACGCTGATTGCTCATTTGCATGGCGAGTTGCGCCACGGCCCTGCGGTCCGCCTTGCCGCTCGACCCGCTGGGCAGCGCGTCACGGAAGTGGAAAACGTCCGGCACCTTGAAGCGCTCGGTACGCGCCAGCAGCCAGTCGCGCAAGGTTTTGGCATCCAAGCGGGCGCCGGCACGCGTGACGATGACGGCGTGAATGACTTCGCCGAGGCGCTCATCGGCAACGCCGGCGCAGAGCGCCGCGGCAATGTCGGGATGCTCCGCCAGGAGATTGTCGATCTCGAGCGGCGCGATCTTGTTGCCGCCGCGCGAGATGATGTCCTTGGCGCGCCCGATGAGCGCGACAGCACCGTCCGCCGTCATCCGCGCCAGGTCGCCGGTCTTGAAATAGCCGCCCTCGAACGAAGCTTCGGTCAGGGCGGGATTATCCAGATAGCCGAGCATGCCGAACGGCGTGCGGATTTGCAGTTCGCCGGTTTCGCCGGCCGCGACGTCGCCGCCGTCTTTGGCGATCCGGAACATGACGCGCTCGGTCGGATGCCCGATCGTGCCGAAACCTTGCGGCTGACCGGCGGGGCCGAGATGAAAATCGCACGAGCCGGTTTCGGTCAGGCCATAGAGATCGTGGATCGCCGCGGGCGCAAGCTGCCCCATGTCGTGCGCCAACGCCGGTGCCAGCACCTCACCGCCGCTGAGCATCGCCCGCAGTTTTGGCGCCGTGACGCCGGGATGAGTCAACAAAGTTCGGAACATCGAAGGGACGCCAGCCAGGACGGTTGCTTCCGCGAGGCCACGCGCCATCGACTCCTCGGTGAATTTTGGCACCAGAATGAGCCGCGCACCCTTCATGAGCGTCAACAGGCTCACCCAGAGACCGAAGATGAAAACGAGCTGCAGCGGCGACAGCACGACGTCACTCGGCGCGATGTTCAACAGCCGATCGAGAACCGCGAGCTTATCGGCAAGGCGCTGATGTCCAATGACGACGCCCTTGGGGTCTCCGGTGCTGCCCGAAGTGAATATGACCAAAGCGGCATCGCGCAGCAGCGCACGATCCGGCGGCGGCGCTTCGCCGATCGCGTCGAGCCGGTCGCCGTCAAGCAAAAATCGCGCGCGGGATATCCGTTGCACCCGTGCGATGGTCGACGCTGCAGCCAAGGCGTGGATCGGCACGGCGACGGCACCGGCCTGCCACACGCCGAGCAAGGCGCCGAGATCGGAAGGTCTGTTGCCGATGGTGACATGGACCGGTTCATTTGGCGCGACATGCCGCTCGGCGAGGGCGTGGCGCACACGCTCTGCAAGGTCCAACAGACTGTCGGCTCGCTGCGATTCGCCGCTGGTGCTTTCGACCGCATGATTGGCCAACTTCAGCGCATCGCAGAGAATTTCGGCAAGCGCGCCGCTCATACCGTACGGCCCGGGAACCGGGCATCGCGCCAGGCCAGCGCGGCCTTGAGGCCGTCGCGCCGTGCGATCTCCATGAACTGGATCTTGTCGGGCGAGCCCGCGCCCTCGATCGCCAAGTCGATGGCGAGCCCCTCTTCGAGAGCGTCCAGCATATTGCGTGCTTCGAAGGACCGATTGATGGCACGCTTGGTTTGTTTGACGAGATTGGGATCGATCGCCGCGATGTGGTTCGCCATGGCAAGCCCAGCGCGATCAAGATCGGCGGACGCCACGATGCGATTGACCATGCCGATTGCGTGCGCGCGGGCGGCCGGAATCCGGTCCTCGCCGAGCAGGATAATCTCCTTGGCAATCTTGGGACCGACCACCCACGGCAATATCAGGGCGACAATGCCGGCGCCGAATTTGAGCTCCGGTTCGCCGAAGAATGCATCCTCCGCCGCGATGGTGATGTCGCAGGCCAGCGCCAGCTCGCAAGCACCGGCAAGACATGGCCCTCGCACCGTCGCGATGGTCGGCAGCGGGAAATGCCAAAAGCGCATGATGGTGTCGAAATCCTTGCGCAGGATCGCGCGCCAGGATTCAACACCGGCGGGGCGGCGTTCCATCTGCTCCTTGAGATCAAAACCCGACGAGAAGGCCGCGCCAGCGCCGGTGACGATCAGCGCGCGCAAGCCGGCATCGTGCTCGATCTCGTCAAGCGCAGTGCTGATCTCGCCAAGCATGGCCGCATTGAGCGCATTGGCACGCTCGGGGCGAGCCAGTGTAAGGCGCGCAACAGCACCGATCTTTTCGACCGTAATTGTCGAGAAACGTCCGGTCATGGGATCGCCCTCACCGCGTCCATTGCATCCCAGCATGGCTGCCGCGGCCGCGTCCAGGCCGCCAAGCATTGACAAGCCCGGCGCGGCGGCCATCCTGACCGCCGTCCTTGGAGTATCCCATGAACCAGCACAGTAATATCAAGGCCGCGATCGGCTACGACGACTTACGCGAATGGCTTTCGGCTGCTGAAGCGCTCGGCGAGGTCAAGAACGTCAAGGGCGCCAGCTGGCAGGAAGATATCGGGCTTGCCGCCGAGGCCATCCTGCGCGCCGAGGACGGGCCGTGCGTGGTGTTCGACGACGTCCCCGGCTGCCCGAAGGGCTTTCGCGTGCTGCTCAACATGTTCGCCGGTACCCGGCGCAACATGACGCTGGGCTTTCCCGATCACCTCAACAAGTGGGAATTGAGCGACGCTTATCGCGAAGCCTATTTGGTGGACCCGAAATTGCTTCCGCATGAGATCGTCGACGACGGCCCGGTACTGGAAAACGTGCTCACCGGCGACGCCATCGACGTGACCAAATTCCCGTCGCCGATCTGGCACGAGAAGGACGGCGGCCGCTACATCGGCACCGGCACCTACAGCATCACCCGCGACCCGGAGGAGAACTGGCTCAATGCCGGCGCCTACCGCGCCATGGTGCACGACAAGACGTCGGTCGGCTTCGTCACCGCGCGCGGCCACCACGGCTATATCCATCGCGAGAAATATTGGGCGCGCGGCGAAGCTATGCCCGTCGTGATGGTGCTCGGCGGCGATCCGCTGGCGTTCTTCTACGGCGGCGTCGAGGCGCCCTACGGCACATTTGAATTGGACATCGTCGGCGGCATGCGCGGCCGGCCAACCAAGATGGTGCGCGGCAAGGTCACCGGCCTGCCCTTTCCGGCCAATGCCGAGATCGTGCTCGAAGGTTTCGTCACGCCCGACAAGCGCAAGGACGAAGGCCCGTTCGGCGAATGGACCGGGCATTATGCCGGCGGCAGGCGGCCGATCCCGGTGCTGGATATCGCCGCCATCTATCACCGTAACGATCCGATCCTGGTCGGCGTGCCGCCGATGGGCGGCGGGCCGGACGAGATGGCGCGCTATCGCGCTGTGATGCGCTCGGCGATGATCCGGCAGAACATGACCAACGCGGGCGTGCCCGGCGTGCAGCAGGTGTGGTGCCACGAGGTCGGCGGCGCGCGGATGCTGCACGCTGTCTCGATCACGCAGCGCTATCCCGGCCATGCCGTGCAGGCCGCCCACGTCGCGGCGCAATGCGGCGCCTCGGCCTATGCGTCGAAATACATCGTGGTGTGCGACGACGACGTCGATGTCACCAATCTCGACCAGATGCTGTGGGCGATGCTGACGCGCACTGATCCGAAAGAGTCGATCCAGTTCATCACCGGCTCATGGGATTCCAGCGCCGACCCGGCGATCCCGCCGGAGCGCCGCGCCGCCGGCGACTTCACGCACTCGGTGGCCCTGATCAACGCCTGCAAGCCGTGGCACTGGCGCGAAAAATTTCCGCCGAGCAATGCGCCGAGCCCGGAAGTCGCCAAGAAGGCGCGGGAAAAGTTTGGTTGGTTGCTCGATGGAAAGAAATCGTCATGAAGCTTGCAGTCCCGGATAAAATTTCGCCGTCCTATTTCGTTGCTGAGGCCGCGGTCGAGCTCGGTTTCTTCAAGGCCGAAGGGCTCGATGTCTCGCTCGAGCTGGTTTACCCCGTCGACAAGGCCTACGAAGCGCTGCGCGACGGCAAGATCGATTTCGTCGGCGGCGCGGCGCATGCGGTGCCGGCGGCGTTTCCCGGCTACAAGGGCGCCAAGCTGATCGCGGCCCAAGCCCAGGGCATGTACTGGTTTCTGGTGATGCGCTCCGATCTCGGCGCCAAGCGCGGCGATCTCAGCGTCGTCAAGGACCGCACCATCGGCGCCGCGCCATGGGTCAATACCGGCCTGCGCGGACTGCTGATAGCGGCCGGCATCGATCTCGAACGCGACAAGGTCAACATCGCACCCGTGCCGGGCCTTATCGGCGACGTGCCAAATTTCGGCGTCATGGCCTCCAAGGCGCTCGAAGACCGCAAGCTCGACGGTTTTTGGGCCAATGGCATGGGCGCGGAAGTCGCGGTGCGCGGCGGTTACGGCACCGTTGTCATCGACGCCCGCCGCGGCGACGGACCGAAAGAATGCTTCAATTTCACGGCGCCGGCCATCACCGCGTCGGACGAGCTGATCGCACGTTCCCCCGAAAAGGTTGCCGCGGCGGTGCGCGCCATCGCCAAGACGCAGGCCGCGTTGAAAGCCGATGTGTCGCGCGCCGGCGAAGTTGGACGAAAGTTGTTTCCGCCGGCCGAGGCCGGGCTCATCACCGAGCTGATCCGCCGCGACCTGCCCTACTACGACGCCACGCTGTCGCGCGAATTCATTGCCGGCATGACGGCGTTTCTGCGCAGCCAGGGCGTGCTCGACGGCGATGTGCCGTACGAGCAGATCGTCGCCACACAATTCGCGCCGCTTTGGAGGGGCTAGAATCGTGAACCTGGCGCTGTGGCTCCATCGCGCGGGATTGAGCCATGGCGATCGGCCGGCGCTGGGATTGGGTTCGCGGATCATCAAGAATTATGGCGACGTTGCCGCACGCGCTTCGAAACTTGCGGCGTCACTTAGGCATCGCTTCGGCCTAAAACCCGGCGAGCGTGTCGCCATCGCGGCGAAGAACTGCCCCGACTATGTCGAGTTGATGTTCGGCATCTGGCATGCGGGGCTAGCCGCGGTGCCGGCCAACGCCAAACTGCACGGCCGCGAGCTCGGCTATATTTTGCAGCACTCCGGCGCCCGCATCTGCTTCGCTTCCGACGGGCTCGATGCCGAGATCGCGCCGCACGCGCCGCCGACACTGGAACGCCTGATCGTGATCGGCAGCCGCGATTACGAGGCGCTGTTCTCTGCAGATCCGATCGCCCCGTGGCCGTGCAAGGGCGATGATCTCGCGTGGCTGTTCTACACCTCCGGCACCACCGGCCGGCCGAAGGGCGCCATGCTCACCCATCGCGTGCTCGCGGCGGCAAGCTTCGCTTACGCCAGCGAGGTCAATCCCATCGCGCCCGGCAGTCCGCTCCTGCATGCCGCGCCGATGAGCCACGGCTCCGGCCTTTACATGATGGCGCATGTGGCGCGGCTCGGCATCAACGTGGTGCCGGAATCGAGCGGTTTTGAAGCCGACGAAGTGATGCAGTTGATCGACGCTTGGCCGGGCACGTCGATGTTCGCCGCGCCGACCATGGTCAAGCGGTTGGTCGACTGCCCCGCGTCGTGCGACCCCAATCATATCAGGACCATCGTCTGGGGCGGCGCGCCGATGTATGTCGCCGATGCGCGCGCCGCCATCGATCGCTTCGGTCCGCGTTTCGCGCAAATCTACGGTCAGGGCGAAAGCCCGATGACCATCACCACCTTGTCGAAGCAAGAGATCGCCGACCGCGATCATCCGCGCTGGGCCGAACGGCTAGGCTCCGCCGGCCGGCCCTTCGGCTGCCTCGAAGTGATGATCGCCGACGGCGACGATCGCGCGTTGCCAACCGGCGAGACCGGCGAAATTTTGTGCCGCGGCGACGTGGTGATGCCGGGCTACTGGGCCAATCCCGAGGCGTCGGCGGCGACGCTGCGCGGCGGCTGGCTGCATACCGGCGACGTCGGCGCGTTCGATGCCGAAGGCTATCTGACGCTCAAGGACCGCTCCAAGGACGTCATCATTTCCGGCGGCTCCAATATCTATCCGCGCGAGGTCGAGGAAATCCTGCTCGAGCACACGAGCGTCCGCGAAGTGTCGGTGATCGGACGGCCCGATCCGCAATGGGGCGAGGTCGTCGTTGCTTACGTGGTCGGCGATGCCGATCGCGACGAGCTCGATGCGCTGTGCCTCAACGGCATTGCCAGATTCAAACGGCCGAAGGATTATGTGTTCGTCAGCACGCTGCCGAAAAACAATTACGGCAAAATCCTCAAGACTGAGCTGCGCGAGCTCGACGCCAAGACAATGAAAAACTGAATCGCTGAAACGGGAGTACGGCCATGGCCGATCGGCTCAAAGGCAAGGTGGCGCTCGTCGTCGGCGCGGGCTCGATCGGGCCGGGATGGGGCAACGGCAAGGCCACCGCGGTGGCGTTTGCGCGCGAGGGCGCGCGCGTATTCTGCGCCGACATCAATCCGGCCGCGGCCGAAGAGACCGCCAAAATCATAAAGGACGAAGGCGGCCAAGGGGCGGCGCATCGCGCTGACGTCAGCAAGGCCGCCGATGTCGCCGCGATGGTCGAAGCCTGCGTCTCGGCTTTCGGCCGCATCGACGTGCTCGACAACAATGTCGGCATTGCCGTGGTCGGCGGCGTCGTCGAGCTTGCGGAAGCCGATTGGGATCGCGTCTTCGCCGTCAATCTCAAGAGCGCCTACCTGACGATGAAGCACGTCATCCCGGTCATGGAACGGCAGGGCGGCGGCTCGATCATCAACATCTCCTCGATCGCATCGATCCGCTACACCGGCGTGCCTTACGCGACTTATTACGCCACCAAGGCCGCGCTCAATCAGCTCACCAAAACCACCGCGGTCGAATATGCGGCCAAGCGGATCAGGGTGAACGCGATCCTGCCGGGGCTGATGAAGACGCCGATGGTCGAGCACAGCGCGGGGCTGGCCAAGAGCTATGCCGGCGGCGACGTCGAGGAAATGTGGCGCGCCCGCGACCGTCAGGTGCCGATGGGTTTTGGTGGCGACGCCTGGGACGTCGCCTGGGCGGCGGTGTACCTGGCGAGCGACGAGAGCCGCTATGTCACTGGCCTCGAGCTGGTCGTCGACGGCGGCATCACGCTCAAATATGTTTGAACCGCGCCGCTTACCAGGCGCCGGCGGTAAATTGCAGACGCTGCGTCACGTCGTAAGGCTGCTTGGCGAACGGGAAGGCGTAATCGACGCGCAGCGGCCCGAACATCGAATCCCAGATCAAGCTGCCGCCGGCCGAAGCGCGGATCGCATGCGAATTGGCGATCTGCTGTGACGGGGACAGCGCGTTCAGATTCGACACGCTCGAAGCGCCATTGGCCCACAGGCTGCCGACGTCAGAGAACAAGGCCATTTTCAATTGCGCCTCCGCCGGAACCAACGGCACCGGCGCCTGCAACTCGGCCGATGAGGTCCAATAGACGTTGCCGCCGACATTATCCATCGTCGTGCCGGGGGTGATGTCGCGCGGGCCAAAACCGTTGGGCGCGAAACCGCGAACGAGCTGTGGTCCGCCGAAGAAGCCGTTGATCAGCGGCAATGGCTGGCCGCCCCATGGCGTGATGTAGCCGCCCTGCGTCCGCACCATGCCGACCACGTCGCCGACGATCGGGTGGTAGTAGCGCATATCCTCGGTGGTGCGCGCGAATTTTGTGGCGCCGCCGAGCCCGGCAAAATCGTTGTTGGTCTGGACGCGGACACCGTCGGTCGGATGCCGGGCATCGTCGAGCGTGGAATAGACCAGGCTGTTGCCGACGGAAGAGACCCACGACGGCCCGGCCTGTGCCGCCTGCTGGATCGGCAGCGAGGCGGCGGTTCCCGCAGGCAACGATACGCCTTGATTGTAGATCGAGTAATTCCACGTCACACCGAGCTGGTCGCTGAACGGCGTGCCGAGCAGCAGTTTGGCGCCGTAGAGCGAGGTGTCGTAGGACTGATTGCTGTTGGCGAATGTCTGCTTGCCGAACAGCTCGCCGCCGAGCGAGACCCGCGGGCCAAGCGCATAGGGGTCGGTGAAGGCGAGATCGAAGCCGCGGGCATATTGGCCGTACATCACCGAGGCCTTGGCGATGTCGCCGGTGCCGAGGAAATTCCTGTCGCTGATGCTGAGCTGCGCCAGCCAGCCGTCGGTCGTGGAATAGCCGCCGGCGATGGAGAAATCGCCGGTCTTCTGGTCTTCGACCGCGACGTCGAGAACGACACGATCGGGCGCCGAGCCGGGCTTGGTATCGATCTTCACCGACTTGAAATAGCCGAGCGCCTTGAGATGGCGCTCGCCGCGGTCGACCAGGGCACGGTTATAGGCGTCGCCCTCGCCGAAATCGAATTCGCGGCGGATCACTTCATCGCGGGTCTTGGTATTGCCGCGGATCTCGATGCGCTCGACGTAGAGCCGTTTGCCCTGGTCGATGGTGTAGACGAGGTTGATCAGGTGGCGATCCGCCAGGCGGCTGGTTCGCACCGACACATTGGCGAACGGCTCGCGGCTTTTGGCGAGCTGCATCGCCAGATCGCCGACGGTCTTGTCCACCGCGTCGGCGTCATAGACTTCGCCGGATTGCGTGCGCAGATATTGCATCAGCTCCGGCGCGGCGACGGTCTTCAGGCGCGAGTCGATATCGACCTTGCCGAAGCGATATTGCGGGCCTTCGTCGATCTTGAAGACGACGACGACGCCCGCCTTGTCGACGTCGTAGCTCGACGAGGCAATGACGTGGACGTCGTCGTAGCCGTGGGCGTGATAGAATTTGCGCAAGAGATCGCCGTCGTTCTCGACCTTGTCGGGATCATAGCTGTCGTTGTCGAGCGCAAAGCTCAAGGGATTGGTGACGCCGGTCTTGACCACGCCGCTGAGCTTGTTGCGCGGAAAAGCTGAGTTGCCGGCGAACACGATCTGGCGGACCCCAAGCTTTTCGTTTTCCTTGATCTCGAAGACGAGATTGACCCTGTCTTCCTTGAGCTTGATCGTCTTCGGCACGACGCGCGTCTCGAAATAGCCGCGCAGGCGATAAAACGCACCGATGCGCTCGACGTCGCTCTGCACGAAGGCGCGCCACAGCGGGCCGCTTTCCTTCGACTGCAAATCCTTCTTGAGATCGGCATCCTTGATCTTGTGGTTGCCCTCGAAAGCGATGCGGACGAGGGTCGGGTTCTCGACGACCGACACAAACACGGCGTCGCCGTCGTGCGAGATTTTCACGTTCTGGAACAGCCCGGTGGCGTACAGCCGTTTCAGCACCGCATCGAGCGCGGCCGCATCAAGCTTGCCGTCCGCCGCGGGGTGAAAATACGCGCGGATGGTATCGGCCCCGACATGCCGGTTGCCCGTCACCGTGATCGCGGAATCCTTCGCCCCCGCCGCGGCCGCATTGGCACACGTCGCGATCAGAAGACATACCGACAGAACTGCCGAAAGAATGGCGGCTGATCCCCGGCCGTCCATTGCCACACCCCGCGACCCCACAGGCCAAACGCCATCACATCCGGCCGCGGCGGCGGGATCGTGACCGATTGTGTCGGAATCTGAGGTATTGTTGGGGCGTTTGCCGTAATGGTTTACGCTTAACTTTCCGCCCCCGCGATAGCGGGGGAGGGGACCACCCGAAGGGTGGTGGAGGGGGCGCCTGACTCACCGCGTCGTTGCCGTTTCAAGGCAATCAACGTTGGCGCCGACATCTCCTTGAATCGCTTACATCGCGTTGAGGCCCGCGCCCCCTCCACCACCCTGCTTCGCAGGGTGGTCCCCCTCCCCCGCTATCGCGGGGGCGGAAAAAGCTACAGCGCCCGCGTGGTGTCGTCGAACAACTCCTCGACCGAATAGCGCCGCGGAATGATCTTCATCTCCAGCGCGTAGCTCGACATCAGCTCGAGTGCGGGCTTCACCGCATCGAAGCCGAACGGCAGCGTATCGATGGCGCCGGGCTTGGGCAGGCCGGCGGCTTTCTTGCTGTCGTACAGCATGCGGAACACTTCGCGCACCGCGCCGGGATCGGATTTCACCACGTCGTTCTTCACCACCACCATGTGGTTGATCGGCACGGTGTTGTATTTCTTGTACCATTCCTTGGCGGCGGCGTCGGGATTGGCAATGACGCTTTTCAGCCGTGGATCGGGTGGCAGCACGGTGCCGAAGATCGCGGCGTCGAGCTCGCCGTCGAGTACCATCTTGGTCATATCTTTGCCGTCGGCGGCGCGCTCGACGCCGGGCGGGTCCTTGAATTCGGGGATGTGGGCGTCCTCGAATGTCACCCATTTCACCTTGCTGTTGTCGAGTCCGTAGTCTTTCCACAAAATCCCGCGCAGCCAGCAACCGGTGGTCTGGGCGAACGAGCGCACCCCAATGCGGCGGCCTTCCAACGTGTCCGGTGTCACGGTGCCGCGCTCGGAATTGTAAAGCATGGTGCCGTGCTGAAAGCGGCCCACCATGGTGGCGGGCAACAGCGTGAGCGGCTTGCCGTAGGCCTTGCCTTGCAGATAGCTGACGATCGCCATCTCGCAGATGTCGAACTTCTGTTCGCGCACCATCATGCCGAACGCCTTGTAGACCGGATTGATCTCGGTGAGATTGAGCTTCACGCGGTCGGACTTGATCTGGCCCGCCTTCAGCGCCTGAGTCTGCGGATAGGTCCCGAAGCAGGCATTGATGGTGTCGATTTTTTCGGCTGTCATCGTACTCATATGGGCTTACCTCCCGAGGTGGCTTGATCTTATGGTGCGGCCGGGCGTTAAACCAGTCTCCGCCACGCAGGGGAAGCATGCATGACCACGAACGATACGCGCATTGCGGCCGACCGGCTCGCGGCCTTCATCGTCCGCGCTTTGACCGCGGCGGGCCTGCCGGCGACGGACGCGGAAACCGTCGCCGGACTCATGGTTGAGGCTGATTTGCGCGGCAGCGACACCCACGGCGTGATCCGGCTGCCGCTTTATGTGCGCCGTATCCGGGCCGGCGGCGTCAATGCCAAGCCCGATATCCGTGTCGTCAGCGACCGGCCCTCGGCGGCGCTGATTGATGGCGACAATGCCATGGGCCACCTGGTGATGCGCCGCGCCACGCATCTCGCCATCGAAAAGGCCAAGGCGACCGGCATCGGCTGGGTCGGCGCGCGCATGAGCAATCACGCCGGCCCGGCGGCGCTCTACGTCACCTTGCCGCTGCATCACGACATGATCGGGCTCTATTTCGCCGTCGGCAGCAACAACCACTTGCCGCCGTGGGGCGGCAGCGAAAGCCTGCTCGGCACCAATCCGATGGCGGTCGCGGTGCCGGCGCAGGACGAGGCCGCGATCGTGCTCGACATGGCCCCGACCGTCGCCGCCTACGGCAAGGTGCGGCTCAAGGCGCAGCGCGGCGAACAGATGCCGGTCGGCTGGATGATCGACAAGGAAGGCAAGCCGCTGACCGACCCGAAACGCGCCGACGAGGGCCATTTGCTGCCGATCGGCGACTACAAGGGTTACGGGCTGAGCCTGATCATCGGCATCCTCGCCGGCGCGCTCAATCGCGCTGCGCTGGGCCGCGACGTGATCGACTTCGTCAAGGAGACCGGCAAGGCGACCAATACCGGGCAGGCGGTCGCGGCGATTGCGATCGACGCTTTCATGCCGGCGGCGGAATTCAAGCGCAGCGTCGACCAGGTGATCCGCGATATCCGCGGCTCGAAGCGACTGCCGGGCGTCGAGCGAATTTTTCTGCCGGGCGAGCAGAGCCACGCCAAACTACTGGAGCGCCGCGCCCACGGCGTGCCGATGCCAAAAGCGCTGCGCGACAGTCTCGATGGGCTGGCGCGCGATCTCAACATCGCGCCTCTGGAATAGATCATGGCGTCGCGCACCCCCGTCGGCGTCATCGGCGTCGGTCTCATGGGCGAGGTCTATGCCCGCCGCCTCATCGCGGCGGGATTTACGGTGATCGGCTTCGATGTCGATTCGGCGAAGACTGAACGCCTGGCGCAATTCGGCGCGCAGACCGGTACACTTGCCGATATCGCGCAAAAATGCGAACCGATCGTGGTCGCGGTGTTCAACACCGATCAGGTCGAGGGCGTGGTCGAGCACGCGCTCATCCCAGCCGCCGCCGGCAAGATCGTGCTCGTCACCTCAACCTGCGATCCCGACCGCATCGCGGCGCTCGGCGCGCGCGTCGGCGACAAATTGCGTTTTCTCGAGACGCCGGTGTCAGGCACGAGCGAGCAGGTCCGCCAAGGCGACGGCGTCGGCTTGATCGGCGGCGACAAAAAAATCGCGGCCGACGCCGCGCCGGTGCTCGACGCGCTGTTCGCCAAAAGCTTCCACATCGGCAAGGTCGGCGACGGCGGCCGCGCCAAGCTCGCGGTCAATCTCATCCTCGGCCTCAATCGCCTGGCACTCGCCGAAGGTTTGGTCTTTGCCGCCCGCCTCGGGCTCGATCCGGCGGCGTTCCTCGACGTCGCCCGCCGCTCGGCCGCGGCCTCGCAAGTCATGGACACCAAGGGACCGAAAATGATCGGCGGCGATTTCGCGCCGGAAGGCCGCGTGCGGCAGACGCTCAAGGACACCCAGCTCATGCTCGACCAGGCGCGCAAGGCCGGCCAGCAATTGCCGCTCCTGGAAATTCACGCCGACGTGCTGCAGGCCTGCGTCCGTCACGGCGACAGCGAGCAGGACAACAGCATCGTCATCGAGGAAATTCGCCGCCGCGTATTGTGATCGCGGGTTTGTCCTGAAAGCATCAAGACGAATTCTAAATTGAAAGCCCAACGCAGACGATGAGCAACACCTTACGCGGCGCCGACGTCGTCGCTCGTTCGCTTCGCCGCCTCGGCTGCGAGCGCGTCTTCACGCTGTCCGGCAACCACATCATGTCGATCTTCGACGCCGCGCTCGATGCCGGCATCGACCTTGTTCACGTGCGCCACGAAGCCGCCGCCGTGCACATGGCCGACGCCCATGGCCGCCTGACCGGCGAAGCCGGCGTCGCGTTGGTCACCGGCGGACCGGGTCATGCCAACGCGGTCGGGGCTTTGTACACCGCGCTGGCCGCGGAATCGCCGATGGTTCTGCTGTCGGGCCACGCCGCGACCTGGGAGATCGGGCGCGGCGGATTTCAGGAATTGCGCCAGGCCGAGATGGCCAAGCCGGTGACCAAGGCATCCTGGACGGCCGGCAGCGTCGAATCCCTCGGCCGGGATATCGGCGAGGCGATCCGTATCGCGTGCTCCGGACGGCGCGGCCCCGTGCATTTGAGCTTGCCGTCGGATTTACTCGACGCGCGGTTGGACGAGAGTGCGGTGACGTGGCCGGCCGACGAGCCTGCAACGCGCGAGGCGCTTGGCGATGTGGACTGCGCCAGGATTCTTTCCGCCCTCGCCGCCGCAAAACGTCCGATCATCTTTGCCGGACCGCAAATGTCGAGCACGAGCGGACGCGATCTGTTGGCAAAGCTCGAAGCTGCGACCGGCACTCCGGCAATAATTTTGGAGAGCCCGCGCGGCCTAGCGGACGCGACGCTCGGCGCTCTGACCGACCTGGGCAAGCGCGCCGATCTTGTGGTGTTGCTCGGCAAAGCGCTGGATTTTTCGCTCAAATGGGCGGCCGCTCCGAGTTTTGCTGCCGACGTCCAAGTCATCGCCATCGATCCGGACGCGGCGCTGACAGATCGGGCGAAGCGCGAGAAAGGCGATGCCCTGCTCTTCACCGGTGTCGCGGATCCGGCCTTGGCAGCGGAGAAGCTTGCCGCCGGTGCCAAGCAGCCGGGCGATACCGCTTGGCTCGCCGAAGCCCGCCGTGCTCGCGAAGCGAGGCCGGCCTCGTGGCAAGACGTCGTGTCGCAGACGCCCGGCCGGCTGCATCCCGCGGAAGTCTTTCGGACCCTACGTCCTTTCGTCGAGCGCGATCCCGACACCGTCCTGATCTGCGACGGCGGGGAATTCGCGCAGTGGGGCCAGAGCATGCTCCCGGTCCGGCGCCGTCTCGTCAACGGCGTCGCCGGCGCGATCGGCAGCTCGCTCTCCTTCGCGCTCGCAGCGCGCATGGTCGAGAATCATGCGCCGGTGTTCGCGGTGCTCGGCGACGGCACGATCGGCTTTCACATTGCCGAATTTGAAACGGCGGTGCGACGCGCCTTGCCGTTCGTCGCGATCCTCGGCAACGACGCGCGCTGGAACGCGGAAAGCGAAATCCAACGCCGCGACTACGGCGCCAACAGGATGCACGGCTGCGAATTGTTGCCGATCCGATACGATCAGGTCGTGCAGGCACTCGGCGGGCATGGCGAATGCGTGGAGCGAGCCGCCGACCTGTCCGCCGCGATCGAGCGCGCTCTGTCGAGCGGCAAGCCGGCATGTGTGAACGTGATGATCGAGAGCACCGCCGCTCCCGCGCTGCGTATGCCGCTTTGATCGATACGAAGTGTCGATCGATGTGGTGGGCGCACAGGTGATGAACTCCGTCCGGGCCATTATCTTGCGTCGGCAGTCTGGTTCAAGATACTCATAGCAATGCTTGGCTCGTGAACTTGGCGCCGCCATACTTGGCGACCACGAAGATCTTGGCGACCACGAAGATTATGGGAGGGTTTTCGGTGACGAAAAGTTTGATGACATTGGCGTTTGTCGCGACCCTGACGGTCATTTCATCTTCCTCCCGCGCCTATCAGCTCGCGATCAGCCAATACGGACGCGTGACCGCGACCTTGCCCTGGGCGGTTGCCATGGAAAAGGGATATTTCGACGAAGCCGGCGTCAAGATCGACGAAATGATCGCGGGCGCCGGCGGCGGAACCACATTGCGCAATGTTCTTGCCAGCGATCTTCCTTACGGCGAAGTAGCGACCTCCGCTGCGATCGCGGCGCGACGGGCCGGACTGGATATCGTCATCGTCAATACGTCCAGCAGTCATATCGGCGAAATTTCCCTGGTCGCCGATCCGAAGTCCGACATCCATAAAGTCTCCGACCTGGTCGGCAAGAAGGCCGGCTATACCGCGCCCAAGTCGACCAGCGATGTGTTGCTGCATCTGGCGCTGAAAGCAACGCAGATGACGGACAAAGTCGAAGCCGTGGCGACAGGTGGCTTTGGTCCGGGCCTCACCGCGCTGAAGACGGGCGCCATTCAGGCCGCGCCGCTGATCGATCCGATCCTGACGCTCGAGCCGGAGAAATTTCGCGTCATCCTGCCGTTTGCCGATCTCATCCCGAGGATGACGTGGCTTGTGGGCGTCACCACCCGGGAGTTTGCCGCGAAGAATCCGGAGTTGCTGCGGAAGCTGATCGCCATTCATCGTCGCGGGGCGGATTACATCTATCAGAACCGGGACGATGCCATGCGAATATACGCCAAAGTCTGGCAGCAGGACCCCAAGCAGGTCGCGACCTATTTTCCCAAATATTTCGGCTATGAAGGCGAGTGGACCCGCGGCGAGTTCGAGAAATTGGGGCTCGATAAAATGTCGGAAGGCTTGCAGCTTGTCGGCGAAGCCGAACAACCCGTCGACTGGAATGCAATGATCGACCAGGAATTCCTGCCGAAGGATCTGCAAAAGCCGCTGTGAATTTGCGCCTCACCAAAGTCGGATTGGCACGGACCGCCGTGATTGTCGCGGCATTCGCCGCACTCGAAATTCTATGCCGGACGGCGGTCATACCGCGTGCGACGATGATCCCGCCGACCGAAATCGCCGTCGCGCTGTGGCAAATCCTCCTCAGCGGCAAGGCCAATAGCGACATCGCCTTCACCATCGTCAACACATTGGCGGCGATTGCGCCGTCGGTTGTGCTCGGCTTCTGGCTTGGCGCCGCGCTGCACGCGCTGCCGCGGGCGCGGCGGGTCTTCGAACCGTTATTGTCGGCGTATTACGCCGTCCCGGTATTCATCTTCTACCCGGTGTTGATCGTTGCCTTCGGCGTCGGCCGGTCCGCCCTGATCGCCATGGGCGCGATGTTCGGCATCGTTGCGATGATCGTGAACACCATGATCGGGCTCGACCGGGTGCCGCGGGTCATCGCCAAGACCGCGACTGTCATGAGGCTGAACCCGATCCGCCGGCTCTTGCTGCTGCGATTGCCGGCGGCGGCGCCGCATCTGGTGACCGGCATCAAGCTTGCCGTCGCGTATTCGGTGATCGGTATCGTCGCCGGCGAATTCATCCTGGCGACGGCGGGAATCGGCAAACGGATCGCCTTCGGCTATCAGGATTTCGATAACCGCACGATGTACGGCATGCTGCTGCTGCTCTTGATCCTTGTCATGGCCGTCAACGGCGCGCTGTCGCACTGGGAGAAGCGGCTTCACCATCGCTTCGGACAGCAATGAAGCCGCAAAACTACGACGGACTGCTGCTGGCCGCAGGCTTTCTCGCCTGTTGGGAAATTCTCTATTTGCTGGTCGGCGCGGACGTCGTGTCCGCTCCGGCCGACACGCTCTTGCGCGCCGTTTCGCTGCTCAAGGGGCGAAATTTCTGGCACGACGCGGCAAGCACCGGTATCGCGTTCGGCTATGCGTGCCTCATCGGCATTGCCGGAGGCATGCTGCTCGGTCTCGCGCTTGGCCTCAACCGCTTCGCCGGCGATGTGGCCGATCCGATCCTCGGCACCGTGTATTCGATCCCCAAGATCACGCTTTATCCGATCATTCTGTTGATCTTCGGTCTAAGCCTCACGGCGAAAATCGCCTTCGGCGTGATCCATGGCATATTCCCGGTGGCCATCTTCACCATGAACGCGGTGCGCAACGTCGCGCCGGTGCATCGCCGGACCGCGAAAGTATTGCGGCTTTCGCCGTTGGCAACGATCGTCACAGTTTTGGCCCCCGCGGCGATACCTGAGATTCTCTCCGGCATCCGCATCGGTATCGCCGTGACGCTGCTCGGCATATTGATTGCGGAACTGTTCGCTTCGTCATCGGGCATCGGCTTTGCGCTGATCCGAGCCACCGAGATTCATAATGTCGTCGATATTTTCGCGTTGACCCTGCTGCTGTTCCTGTTTGCCGTTGCGATCAACACGCTTCTGCACGTCACCGAGCGGCGGGTTCGGCACGATGCATAAGCCAGCCGGCCGATAGCGATGAAAACGAGCCAAGACCGGATTTTGACGACCCATGTCGGCAGCCTGCCGCGAAGCGACGCGGTGCTGCATCTGCTCGAAGAGCGTGAGAACCGCCGGGCATTCGACGCCGTGGCGTTCGATCGTGGCATTCGGCAGGCCGTGCTCGACATCGTCAAGCGGCAGATCGATGCCGGCATCGATATCGTCAGCGACGGCGAAACCAGCAAAATCAGCTATGCCACCTACGTGCACGATCGCCTGACCGGCTTTTCGGATGAAGGCAGCACGGAAGGAGCGAAACCGCACACCGATCTGGCGCCGTTTCCCGATCTCCGCCGCAAGATGGCGCAGCTTTCGGGGGCGCGGCGTTTCAAGCGCGTCGCCTGCGTCGGTCCTATCGCCGTCGGCAATCGCGAGGCGCTGGCGCACGACTTGGCCAATATGCGCGCCGCCGTCGATGCCACGCGGCCGGCCGAGGCATTTTTGACCGCGGCCTCTCCCGGCGTGGTCGCGAGCTTTCTACCGAACACTTATTATCGCAGCCACGACGACTATGTCGCGGCCATCGCCGAGGCGATGCGGGAAGAGTACGCCGCCATCGCCGCGGCGGGCTTCGTGCTGCAAATCGATTGCCCCGATCTGGCAATGTCGCGGCATACGGCCTTTCAGGACCTTTCGGAACCGGAGTTCCTGAAGCGCGCCGCCTTCCATGCCGAAGCGCTCAACCATGCGCTCGGCAATATTCCTCCCGGCATGGTCCGCATCCATGTCTGTTGGGGCAACTACGAAGGCCCGCACACCCACGACATCGCGCTCGCCAAGATCATCAAGATCGTTCTTGGCGTAAAAGCGCAAGCGATCGCGCTCGAAGCCGCAAACCCGCGTCATGCCCACGAGTGGACCATTTGGCAGGAATTCAGGCTTCCCGACGACAAGCTCCTGCTGCCCGGTGTGATCGATACGTCGACCAATTATGTCGAGCATCCTTCGCTCGTCGCCGAGCGCATCGTGCGCTTTGCGCAGATCGTCGGACGCGAGCGCGTGATCGCGAATACCGACTGTGGCTTCGGCACCGCGGCGGGTTACGGCAAGCTCGACCCGGAAATCGTCTTCTTGAAACTTGGCGCACTCGTTGCCGGCGCCGCACAAGCCAGCAAGCAATTATGGGCCTAGCCGGCCCATAACTTTTTGCTGGCGATGCGGGCGCCTTCGACCAGCGACCGCAGCTTGGCCCATGCAATATCGGGATGTACTTCGTCGCCGGCGCCCGAGGTGCCGAACCCGCAATCGGTGCCGGCGATCACCTTTTCGCGCCCGACCACTTCGGCGAACCGGACGATGCGTTGCGCCACCAGTTCCGGATGCTCGACCAGGTGAATGCAGTGTGAGACGACGCCGGGGATCAAAATTTTGTCGTCCGGCAGGCGCACATCGCGCCACAATTCCCACTCGTGCTCATGCCGTGGATTGGCGGCTTCGATGGCATAGGCGCCGGCGCGGATCTGCAGCATCAAATCGACGAAATGCTTCAGTTCGAAGTCGAACAGGCGCGGCGCGATATTAACGCTGTAGCAGGTATGGAAGCGCACGCGGTCCGGCGGAATGCCGCGCAGAGCGTGATTGACGGCCTCGACGCGCAGCGCCATGAATTTCCGGCAATCGTCGACGGACGCGTCGGGCGTGCGGTTGTAGTGCGTCGCCATCCGCGGGTCGTCGATCTGCAGCACAAATCCGGCATCGACGATGGCTTTGTACTCGACGTGCATGGCGTCGGCCAAAGCGGCGAGATACTCCTCCGCCGAACCGTAATAGTGATTGTCGTAATAGAGCTCCAGGTTCGACGGCGATATCGCGGTGACAAAAGCCTCCTCGGCTTTCACACCCTTGAGCGCGGCTTTGAGGTTGTCGATATCGGCGCGCAGTTCGCTTTGGCCGACATAAGCGATCGGGCCGCCGCAGACCCACGCCTTGGGGCGTACCGTGCGCTTGGCGACGATGGCCGACGACCTTCCCGCCAGCATCGTTTTCATGTCTTCGTAGGCTGCAGGAAAGGCGAGCGAATCGCGGGTCGCGCCGCGAAAGCGCACCGGACTGTCGATTTCCTCAAGGCCCGAGAGCCGGCCGCGCGCGTAGGCCATCCAGCTCACTTTGCTGTGCTCACCGTCGTTGATCACGTCGAGGCCGGCATCGGCCTGGCGACGCACGATTTCGGCAATGGCTCGGCTCACGCGGCTATCAAGCGCGCGTGCGTCGTAGTTTTTGCCAAGTTCCTTGGCGTTGAGAGCTTCGACGAGGTCCGGTGGACGCGGCAGGCTGCCGGTATGCGTCGTGAGAATTCGCTGACCATTTCGCTTCATGAGAAATTCCGCTCGCAAACGAAAGAGCGACACCATCTCGCCCTTTCGCAATCTCGTACTCCAGGGCGAGAAACAAAAGCAGCCAATGTGTCAGATTGCCGGCTGACCGCCTTGTCGGAATGAAACTTCCGACCCGCCTAAGTGCTTGATTGAAGTGGTGGGCGCACAAGGATTCGAACCTTGGACCCGCTGATTAAGAGTCAGCTGCTCTACCAACTGAGCTATGCGCCCTAACCGCAGAACGGCACGTGGTTAGGCACTTCCACCATTTTGCCGCGGCGCCGATTCGGCGCTCAGACAAAGAAGCCGCCCCGACGGGGAGCGGCACCCTAGGGCAGATATAGCGAGGGGGTTGGGAGCGGGCAAGCGCGCCGGACGGCGGCTGGCAAATCGCGCGGAAGGCGCTTCGATGTCGTTACGCGACAAGCCGATTGTCCGCGCCGGACAAATATCCGGACCGATGCCGAATTGGCGGTCCGGAACATTGTGCCACCGACCCGGCCGGCGCCGCTAACCCACGATGGATGTTCGCGGATTCTCAGCGATCCCAAACATCGCGGTATCCCGCTAGGTCCGCGCTTTTTCCTGGAATGTTGCCGAAGTATCACAGGAATCGGTTCGCCGGTTTGCTAGTGTTCAATTTCCTTTCGCTGGCGCGACGGCCACGAACCGGGGGACAGTCCGATGAAAAAACTTCTCTGTGCAGGCGCGATGCTCGCTTCCTTGGCCGCGATCCAATCGGCCAGCGCGGCCGATATGGCACTCAAGGCGCCGCCGCTGCCGGCGCCGGTCTATAGCTGGACCGGCTGGTATGTCGGCTTGAACCTCGGCGGCAGCTTCGGCAGGGCCGCTGATACATCCACTTTTGGCGCTGGCCCGACAGTATTATCCTCCACATCGTCCCGTCTCGATGGCGTAATTGGCGGTGGTCAGATCGGCTACAACTGGCAGGCCAGCAGCAACTGGCTGCTCGGGCTCGAGGCTGACATCCAGGGCAGCAGCGAGCGAGGCACAGCGACGAGCAGCGTCGGCATCGCCGGCTTGTGCGGCGTCATTGCCGTCTTTCCATGCACGACCCTCGGTACCCTTGTGGACCAGGAAAAGCTGCCCTGGTTCGGCACGGTCCGCGGACGGGTCGGCGTCCTGGCAAGTCCCACTTGGCTGTTCTACGTCACCGGCGGTCTCGCCTATGGCGAAATCAAGAGCAACGAAACCCTCACCGTTGCTGGCGGCCCCTTCGCCGGCGGCGTCTTGGCCAATAACTTCAGCACCACCAGGGCCGGCTGGACCGTTGGCGGCGGCGTCGAAGGTGTCATAAGCGCCAATTGGACGGCAAAGCTCGAATATCTCTATATGGACTACGGTACGATCAATAACACTTTTGCGGGAGTGGGTCCGTTCTTCACCCCGATCAATCTGAGCACGCACGTCACCGACAACGTTGTGCGCGCCGGCATCAACTACCACTTCCACTGAACGAATAGCTTTCCGCCAAGACACTTTCCGCCAAGACGAAGGGCCGCTCCTCGGAGCGGCCCTTTCAGTTTGACGAACGCGCACCTAACTCACGACGACTATTGCGAACTCTCCGCCGAGCGCTAACGGTCAAACCATCCAGCCAGCCGTTCGCGCTTTTTTCTGGGATGTTGCCCAAGTATCACAGGAATCGGCTCGCCGGTTTGGTAACGTAAAATCTCTGCCGACTGACGCAGACGCCCCGACCGGGAGGCACCCATGAATAAACTTCTTTTGGCAGCGACGGCTGTTATCGGCTTTGCTGCGATCAACACAGCCAACGCGGCCGACATGGCGCTCAAGGCGCCGCCACCCGCACCGGTGATAGACGAGTGGACTGGCCCGTATATCGGCTTGAATCTTGGCGGCAGCTGGGGACGATCGAGGACGACCTATAGCGATCCGGATCCCGCCTTTGTGCCATTCGCCACCTCGCAGAACATGAACGGCGTGCTCGGCGGCGCCCAGATCGGTTACAACGTGCAGATCATGAGGAACTGGCTGCTCGGCCTCGAGGCCGATTTCCAGGGCACCGCCCAGCGCGGTTCATCGACTTTTCCGCCGATCACCGAAATTTTCGCGGGCGCGGCGGTCGTAGTGGTCACAACGACGGGAACCTTGACGCAAAAGATGCCATGGTTCGGCACTGTGCGGGCGCGGCTGGGCGTCGAGCCTAGCGAACATTGGTTGCTCTACGTGACCGGCGGTCTGGCCTATGCGGAGATCAGGAGCACCGCCGCGATCAGCGCCGTCGCGGTTGCTCCGGGCGGCACGGCGACAGCGGCGCTATCCTCGAGCGTCAACAACGACCGCGCCGGGTGGACGGGCGGCTTTGGCGCGGAGTGGATGTTTGCCAAGCAGTGGAGCGCGAAGGTCGAATATCTCTACATGGACTACGGCCACATCAACGACGGCTTCCTCGGCGTTGGTACCTTGGCCGTGCTGGGGATCAACTCGCACGTGACCGACAATGTCGTGCGGGCCGGCGTGAACCTTCACTTCCACTGAACGAAAAGTTTTTCGCCAAGACACTTTCCGCCAAGACAAAGGGCCGCTCTCGCGAGCGGCCCTTTTTAATTTGATGGCCGAGAAAGCCCTTACCCAACATCCGTCGAGTGCAGGCGGCGCTCGTCCGATTGGCCGCGGAGCTGCCGGGCCATCAGCTTGTTCAGCGCCGCGAGATACGCCCTCGCCGAGGCGACCAAAGTATCGGGGTCGGCGCCCTTCGCGGTCACCGCGCGGCCGTTCTCCGACAGGCGCACCGAGACTTCGGCTTGCGCGTCGGTGCCTGCCGTCACGGCGTGCACCTGATAGAGCTCCAGCACCGCATCGTGCGGCACCATCGCCTTGATGCAATTGAACACCGCGTCGACCGGGCCGTTGCCCTCGCACTCTTCGAGCATCGTCTTGCCGTTGACGTCGAGCTTCATGGTGGCGCGCTGCGGCCCGCGGGTGCCGGCGATCACCGACAGCGAGACGAGCTTGATGTGATCCTGGAAGGTCGCGATCTCCTCGTCGACCAGCGCCTCGAGGTCCTCGTCGTAGACGTGCTTCTTGCGGTCGGCCAGCGCCTTGAAGCGCACGAAGGCATCTTCGAGCTGGTTGCCGGCGAGCTTGTAGCCGAGCTCCTCCAACTTGTGCACAAACGCGTGCCGTCCGGAATGCTTGCCCATGACCAGCGAGGTCTGCTTCACGCCGACATCCGCGGGCATCATGATCTCGTAGGTCTGGGTATGCTTGAGCATGCCGTCCTGGTGGATGCCGCTCTCGTGCGCGAAGGCGTTCCGGCCGACGATCGCCTTGTTGTATTGCACCGGGAAAGACGTGACGGCGGCAACGAGCTTCGACGCCCGCGTCAGCATGGTGGCGTCGACGCCGGTCCAGAACGGCATCACGTCGTTGCGCACCCGCATCGCCATCACCGCTTCTTCCAGCGAGGCATTGCCGGCGCGTTCGCCAATGCCGTTGATGGTGCACTCGATCTGGCGGGCGCCGGCGCGCACGCCGGCGAGCGAATTCGCCACCGCCATGCCGAGATCGTCGTGGCAATGCACCGAGAAGATGGCCTGGTCGGAATTCGGCACCCGCTCGCGCACCATCTTGATCAGCGCGAAATATTCCTCCGGCACCGTATAGCCGACGGTGTCGGGGATATTGATGGTGGTAGCACCGGCCTTGATCGCGGCCTCGACGCAGCGGCAGAGGAAATCGTGCTCGGTGCGGGTGCCGTCCTCGCACGACCATTCGACATTGTCGGTATGGCCGCGCGCCCGCGTCACCGAGCCGACCACCATCTCGAAAACCTTCTCCGGCTCGAGCTGCAGCTTCCATTTCATGTGCACCGGCGAGGTGGAGATGAAGGTGTGGATGCGCGACTGCCGGGCCGGCTTGACCGCTTCGCCGGCGCGGTCGATGTCCTTGAAGCCGGCGCGGGCAAGCCCACAGATCACGGCGTTCTTGGTACGTTTGGCGATCTCGTTCACCGCGGCGAAATCGCCTTCGGAGGCGATCGGAAATCCGGCTTCGATGATGTCGACGCCCATGGTGTCGAGGAGCTCGGCGACTTCGAGCTTCTCCTCATGGGTCATGGTGGCGCCGGGGCACTGCTCGCCGTCGCGCAAGGTGGTGTCGAAGATGACGACGCGGTCCTTTTCGGACCTCGCTGGCGCAGATTTGGCCGACTCAGATTTGGCCGGCTCGGATTTGCCTGGCGTGGTCATGACGTTGGGTCCTTCTCGTTTGCGCCCGCCGCTCGGGGTCAAGGCGCTCGTGGGTTCCGTGGCTTCAGTCGAACCCCTGAGTGCCCAGGCGCAAACGCCCAGACGGCCCTCAGGGGGCGCTAAGCAGCAGGAGCCCGCCGAGAATGAGGGCAGCACCGGCCGAGGCCTGCACGGCCTCCCGGGTCATCGCGCGGAAATCGCGGCGCGTCGACATTGCCAAACCCTCGTTACCGTCCAAAGGTCGCGGATCAAGATGAATTCCGCGTTAACCTCATGTGGTACGGCAGTCTTGTAGCGGAAATGGCGGCGCAGGCGCAAGCGCCTGCGGACGGCGCCCTCACTCGGCCCTGAGCGCGCGTTCGGCCTTTTTCAGCGCCTTGAGCGCTTTGCCGGCGACCTTCGGATATTCCAGCTTGAGGCCTTCCAGCGCCTCGATGATCGCCGCGGAAACGACCAGCCATGCCACATGTTTGTGGTCGGCAGGGACGACGTACCACGGCGCATAGTCCGTCGAGGTTTCGCGGATCATGTCCTGGTAGGCGGCCATGTAATCGTCCCAGCGCTTGCGCTCGGCGACGTCGCTCATCGAGAACTTCCAGCGCTTGGCTGGTTCGTCGAGCCGCGCCAGGAAGCGCTTGCACTGCTCGTCCTTGGAAATGCGCAAGTGGAATTTCAGCACCACCGTGCCGTTGCGCGCGAGATGCTGCTCGAAGGCGCGAATTTCCTTGAAGCGGTGCTTCCAGATGTTCTTGCCGGTGGCGCCCGGCGGCAGGTTCTGCCGCTCCAGCAGGTCCGGATGCACCCGCACCACCAGCACCTCCTCGTAATGGGAGCGATTGAAAATGCCGATGCGGCCGCGCGCCGGCACGTCTCTGCCGGTCCGCCACAAGAAATCGTGGGCGAGCTCTTCGGCACTGGGCGCCTTGAACGAATGCACCTCGCAGCCCTGCGGATCGATGCCGGACATCACATGTTTGACCACGCCGTCCTTGCCGGCCGCATCCATGCCCTGGAGCACGATCAGCACGCCCCATCGCCCTTGGGCGTAAAGTCGCTGCTGCAATTCCTCGATCCGGGCCATGCTGTCGGCAAGGATCCGCTTGACGTCCTGGATGTCGGTGGAGAGGCCGAAGCTTTCCGCCGGATCGTGGTCGGCGAGCTTGAAATGCCGCGGCTTGTCGATACGGCAATGCTTGACGATCTTGGCGAGCTTCATGGGTGTCTCGTTGCGCTGCGTAGCCATGTCACCGCTCCCACTCCCGCTCCAGATAAGCAACCACCGAGGGCGGCATCCGCGCATCGATGTCGGCCGGCCCGCGCACGATGCGGATATCGGCGAGCTCGGGGTGCTTGTCACCGGCGATGTGGCGCATGATCCGGGCGCGCAACTCGTCGGCGTTTTGACGTGCCGTAAGCCGCTTCATGAACCCAAGAAAACACCGATCGCGCACCACGGTCCACCCTGCTTCGGCATCGAGCTCCGCGATGGCAATGCCGGTCTCCTCCAAAAGTTCACGGCATAGATTGCCATGCAGGTCGAATAGGCCGCCGCTGCCGACGTCGTCCGGCTCCGGCGTCCCGCACGGAAAATAGGTGCGCCCCGCCCCCGCCGTATAGGACGCCATCTCGCCGAGCAGATAGCCGCCGTCGGCCGAGCGCAGCGCTGCGGCGGCGAAAAAATTATAGACACCGGGATCGGGAAATTCCCGGTCGCGCCAAGTGATGAAGCTTGCGTAATCGATCTCGAAACAGGCGCCGCGCAACGCCCGCCCGGCAATGGCGTAGCGATTGAGGAGCAGGACGCGGCCATTCCATACGCCCGGCCGCTGGCGTTGCAGCTCGGTAAAATATCGATCGATGTCAGCGCTCCGGTCGCTGGCAAACGGCCACGACCAGGGCTCAAGCGTGATCTCGGCGCTATCGATCTCGAAGATTTCGGGAGTTGGATAAGGCTGCGTCATCGCCGATCGATTATGGCGATGACGCAGCCGGATGGCATCAGGCAAATGCGTCGATGACTGGACGCACTCACATCTTCCATGGGTTGACGAACAGCCCGACCAGACCGGCCGAGCCTTTGGCGTGCACGGGCGGACCCTCCGGTGCGATTTTCGCGGCCACTTCGTCCTTGGTCAGGCCGGGCGGCAGGTCCTTCGGATCGAAGTCGGTGGCGACCAGGACGAAGGTGTAGTGGTGCGGCGTGGTGCCGGGCGGCGTGCACGGGCCGGAATAGAAGCCGACGCCCTGGGTGCTCTTGCCGCCGACATATTTGTCGGACGGCTTTGACACTTCGCCTTCGGCGAAGCTGGTGACGGAAGCGGGAATGCCATAGGCGACCCAGTGATTGACGCCGGCGCCGCCGCGGCCCTCGGGATCGATCATGAGCATGACGAAGCTCTTGGTCCCCTCGGGCACGCCGGTCCAGGACAATTGCGGCGAGACGTTATCGCCGACGCAGTTCTTGTTGGTCGGCTGGTTCGCCGCGCTGTTGGCGACATTCTTAGGCATCATGGTTGAGTCCTTGAATGTCGACGACGTCAGCGAAAAGATATCGGCGGCGTTTGCTGCCGGGCCGAGCAAGCCCAACGCCAACGTCGCGGCGGCGGTCGCGAATAGATGATGTCGCTTCGCAAGCATGAATAGTCCTCCCTTTTTTCGATTGTGACAGTGCCCGCAGTGTAACGGCCGGGGATGCGATATCAAGGCGGGTACGGGCACAACAACCCCAGCGCCGCGAAAAAATTCCCCGGTTCCAACGTGCATTGAAAGGCGTTGAACCAAACCTATTTCACTCAGAGATTTTTGATGAGGCCGGCGTCGATCAGCATGCGGTTGAAATGACGCGCCTCGGCGCCGTTATCGCAGCCATAGAACAGTCCATTGCAGCGCTCGAGGATCTTCTTCTGCGCGGCGAACGACGGATCGAGCGGCAGGCCGGCGGCCTCCTGCACGACCAGCGGCAGATAAGGACCTTCCAAAGTATCGAGCGCCGAGGAGATATCGGCCGGTTTGAAATTGATGGCGTCGATCGCGTAGTAGGTGGTGAAATAACGCTGGTCCCACGCCATCAGGCGGCGTTCGATGGCCGGGTCGTCGAGGCCGGGCTCGATCAGGTGCGCGGCGAAATCCGGCTGATGATCGCCGAACCGCACCAGGAGGAACTGCTCGTTGGGGAACTCACGCTTCAGCCGCGCCACAAAATCCGAGTAGTTCTGCGCGCTGATCGCCTGACGGCGCAGATATTCGTCGACCGGCGGCACGTTGCCCAAATCCTTCCACAGCGGCATCAGGTCGGGCCGATAGCGGCCGTCCCAGGGGAAGTGATTGGCGGCGAGATAGACGAAAACGAACATCGGGCTGCGCGTATGTTCCTCGCCGATCATCCGCGCGGCGGCGTCGAAGAAGAAACTGTCGGGCTCGATATCTTTCGTCCCCAGATCGTGCTGATCGAAGAAATGCTGCACGCCGGTGGTGGTCTGGAAGCTCTTCGCGCTCATGAAGGCGCCGAGCGCCGGATAGAGCGAAAACGTGCGGTAGCCGCAGCGGCGCAGCGCCGCCGGCAGCCCGCGCTCGACGCGGCCGGCGGCAATGCGCGTGACGAAGTATGAAAAGCGCCCGAAGGTGCGCGCCGAGAGGCCTTCCAACACGTTGTATTCGGTGAACCAGCTCGGCCCGCCATTGCCCTCGACCAGGAAATTGCGCTCCTTGCCGTCAAACGACTTGAAATGCGCGCCGTAGCCGCTCGGCACCTTGATGCCCGGCGCCACGCGGATGTCAAAACTCGACTCGTCGTGAATGAGAATAATGTGCGGCGGTTTTTTTGCCGGCGCGCATGTCTCTTCGCTAGCCGGCTGCAGGTGGTCGGCGGCGACAGCGTCGGATTCCATGAGGCCGTGCGTGAGCAGTTCAGAGATCGCGTCGACACCGGAGCGCGCGAAGGACGACACCTGGTTGCCGCCGTAGAACGCCTCGAACGGCTGCATCGGCAGATGTGTCTCCACCGCCGTGAGCCCGCCGACGCAAGCCAGCAACGCTGCTACTGCGGCCAGCCGGCGGACGCGGAACGGATCGGCGCGCCAGGTGAATACCACGAGCGGCACCAGCGCCAGGAGGCACAGCGCCACGATCCAGCGCAACGCCGGATAGATCGTGAACAGGAAACTGACGGTGTCGGTGTCGATGATCATCAGGTCGACGAAGTTCGCCGTCATCATCAGCACGTGGTATTTCAGGTCGGAAAGCAGCACCAACACCGTCATCATCACCAGCGACAGCGCGCCGGCGACGGCCGGCCGGCCGGTGAGCGCGAGCCAGAAGAAATTCAGGATGCCCCAAGCCAACAGAAATGCCGCGATCTCGACCGGCCGGGTTTCGGTCGCGAGCATGATGGCCAGCGCGACGATGTGCGGAACGGCGACCAGCGCCAGCCGCCGATAGCCATGCCGGGCGACAATATCCGCGGCTTCGAGTCGATGAATCAGCGATGAAATGACGGCACGCATGACTGGCGCGCGCGTGCCCGGAAATGATCCACCCTCGCCGGCACACGGCGCATTGTCATAAAACTGTATTTAATCAGTCATGACAAGAGCATGGTGCCGTCACATAGCGTCGCGGCGGATGTAGCCCGGATTGAGCGAAGCGAAATCCGGGATTCCCCTCGCGGCAGGCCCCGGATTTCGCTTCGCTCAATCCGGGCTACAAGATCAATTCCTGCTGCGGTCGACCAGCGCCCGCTGCTTGATCCACGGCATCATCTCACGCAACTTCGCGCCCACCTGCTCGATCGGGTGCTCGGCGAGCTTGGCCCGCGTCGCCTTGAACGAGGTCTGATTAACCTTGTTCTCAAGCATCCAATCCCTGGTGAAGCGGCCGGACTGGATGTCGGCCAAAACTTTCTTCATCTCGGCGCGGGTCTGGTCGGTGATGACGCGGGGGCCGGAGACATATTCGCCGTATTCGGCCGTGTTCGACACCGAGTAGTTCATATTGGCGATGCCGCCCTCGTAGATCAGGTCGACGATCAGCTTCACCTCGTGGACGCATTCGAAATAGGCCATCTCGGGGGCGTAGCCGGCTTCCACCAGGGTCTCGTAGCCGGCCTTCATCAGTTCGACGAGACCGCCGCACAGCACGGTCTGCTCGCCGAACAGGTCGGTCTCGCATTCCTCCTTAAAACTCGTCTCGATGATGCCGGCGCGGCCGCCGCCGATCGCCGCGCCATAGGACAGCCCGAGATCGTGGGCATTGCCGGAGACGTCGCGGTGCACGGCTAAGAGGCACGGCACGCCGGCGCCGCGCTGATACTCCGAGCGCACGGTATGGCCCGGCCCCTTCGGCGCGATCATCAGGACGTCGAGGTCGCTGCGCGGCTCGATCAGATTGAAGTGCACGTTGAGGCCGTGCGCAAACATGATGGCCGCGCCTTCCTTCATGTTGGCGGCGAGATGATCGCGATAGATGTCGCCCTGCAATTCGTCGGGCGTCAGCATCATCATGACGTCGGCCCATTTGGCGGCCTCGGCGACCTCCTTTACGGGCAGCTTTTCGGCCTCGGCTTTCTTGACGCCCTGCGAGCCCTTGCGCAGCGCCACCGTGACCTCTTTCACGCCGGAGTCGCGCAGATTGAGCGCATGGGCATGGCCCTGGCTGCCATAGCCGATGATGGCGACCTTCTTGCCCTTGATCAGGTTCAGGTCGGCGTCACGGTCGTAATAAACACGCATGGTCTCACCCCTACTGGGCCAGGGAATTGAGCCCGGCCGCTTGTTGTCGGGAAGCTTCTAGGTTCTGCGGGGCGTAAGGACAAGCCCGGTACGCGCTTATCGCGGCGGCACCGTTCCTAGGCCGCCGCGCCGTCGAACTTCTCCCGGGCACGGGCAATTTTCGCCTGATTGCGCGTGGCCCATTCCCCGAGCGCCGAAACCGGCTCCAAGAGATCGCGGCCGAGCGAGGTCAGCGTATAATCGACCCGCGGCGGGATGGTCGGGAACACCGTGCGGGTGACCAGGCCGTCGCGCTCGAGCCCGCGCAGGGTCAGCGTCAGCATGCGCTGGGAAATGCCGCCGATCGAGCGCCGCAGCTCGTTGAAGCGCATCGAACCGGCACCGAGCCGGGTCACCACCAGGACCGACCACTTGTCGCCGACCCGGGCCAGCACGTCGCTGATGGCGCGGCAGTCGGCGGGCAAATGCGTGTATCTAGGTTTCACTGGTGTGCCCTCTTGTGCGCTTTCCCTATAGTCACCTATCTAGCCCCAGTTACGTATCATAACCGAGGTTTTCAACCATGCCCAAGCCCACCGTCGCCGTCATCGTCGGCTCGAACCGCAAGGAATCGATCAACCGCAAATATGCCCAGGCGCTGGTCAAGCTCGGCGCCGACAAGTTCGACGCCCATTTTGCGCGCATCGACGACCTGCCGATGTACAACCAGGACAACGAAGCCAATCCCGGTCCCGAGGTGCTGCGCTTCAAGGACGAGATCAGCAAGGCCGACGGCGTCTTGATAGTCACGCCGGAGCACAACCGCTCGATGCCGGCGGCGCTGAACAACGCGGTGCATTGGGGCGCGCGGCCGTTCGGCAAGAGCGTCTGGCCCGGCAAGGTCGGTTTCATCACCGGCACCACGCCGGGCGCGCTGGGCACCTCACTGGTGCAGGTGCATCTGCGCTCGGTAATGCTCGGGCTCGGCATGACGCTGCTCGGCGGCGAGGCCTATGTCAGCTTCAAGCCGAACCTGTTCGACGATCAGGGCAATATCGGCGACGAGACCACGCAGAAATTTTTGCAGGGCTTTGTCGACCGCTTCGCGACGCTGGTGGAGAAATTATCCGGAAAATCCTAGTGCTCTGCGGCCCAGAGCCGAATCTCACGCCGCCTTGGCGACGTAGCGCTTGACCTTGATCGTCTTCGCGCGCTTGCGGATTTGCGCGGCATCGTAAGCCGCCTGCATCCGCAGCAGGTGGTCGACGTCTGGGCCGAACGCCTTGTGAATCGGCAGCGCCATCTCCGCGGTCAACGCCGCTTTGCCGTTGACCAAGTCGGACAATGTCGCTCGCCGCACGCCGAGCACCTCGGCCGCCTTGGTGACGGAGAGGCTTAGCGGCTCAAGGACACCGTGCCAGATCACTCGGCCAATATGAGGGGGACTCTTCATCGGCGTTAGCTCACATCCCCTCCGGCCCGCGCGCGATGGCGACGACGCCAGTGCGCGAGACCTCGACCAGGCCGACCGGCAGCATCAGGGCGATAAAGCTTTCGATCTTCTCCGACGCGCCGGTGATCTCGAACACGAAGCTTTCGGTGGTGGCGTCGATGACGCGGGCACGAAACGCGTCAGCGAGGCGCAGCGCCTCCATGCGGTGCTCGTCCTTGCCGCGCACCTTGACCATGGCGAGCTCGCGCTGAATCGCCGGCCCCGCCGTCGTCACGTCGACGACGCGGTGCACCGGCACCAGGCGGTCGAGCTGGTTCTTGATCTGCTCCAGCACCATGGGCGTGCCGCGGGTGACGATGGTGATACGGGACAGATGCTTCTCGTGCTCGGTCTCCGAGACAGTGAGCGAATCGATATTGTAGCCGCGGCCGGCGAACAGGCCGATGACGCGGGCGAGTACGCCGGGTTCGTTGTCGACCAGCACGCACAGGGTGCGGGTCTCGATGCGTTCGCTCGTGCCTGCGGACGGGTAATGCGACGTCGACGTGTTCACGGCTAATCTCCTAGACCAGCATCTTGCCTGCGTCGGTGACGGCGTCCTCGACGCTGACGGAGGCGTCGCCGAGCAGCATCTCGTTGTGGGCGCGGCCCGAGGGGATCATCGGGAAGCAATTCTCCGTCGGATCGACCACGCAGTCGAAGATCACCGGTTTTTTGATCTCGATCATTTCGCGGATCTTGGCATCGAGATCGGCTGGCCGCTCGCAGCGAATGCCGTGAGCGTGATAGGCCTCGGCCAGCTTCACGAAATCGGGGAGCGCCTCACTGTAGGAGTGGGAATAGCGCCCGCCATGCAGCAATTCCTGCCACTGCCGCACCATGCCCATATATTTGTTGTTGATGATGAAGATCTTCACCGGCAGATCGTACTGCACCGCCGTCGAAATCTCCTGCATGGTCATCATCACCGAGGCCTCGCCGGCAATGTCGATGACCAGCGAATTCGGATGTGCCATTTGCACGCCGACCGAGGCCGGCAGGCCGTAGCCCATGGTGCCCAGCCCGCCCGAGGTCATCCAGCGGTTCGGCTCCTGGAACTGATAGAATTGCGCCGCCCACATCTGGTGCTGGCCGACCTCGGTGGTGATGTAGGTGTCGCGGTCCTTGGTCAGCTCGAACAGTCGCTGGATGGCGTATTGCGGCTTGATGATGTCGTTCGAGCCGCGATAGGCGAGCGACTTTTTCGCCCGCCACTTCGCGATCTGGTCCCACCATGAGGCCAGCGCCTTTTTGTCTGGCTTGGGCGCAATGGCGCGCCAAGCTCGCAGCATCTCCTCGAGCACGTGCGCACAATCGCCAACGATCGGCAGATCGACCTTGACGTTCTTATTGATCGACGACGGGTCGATATCGACGTGGATTTTCGTCGAGCCGGGCGAGAACGCGTCGAGCCGCCCGGTGATGCGGTCGTCAAAGCGCGCGCCGATGCAGATCATCAGGTCGCAATCGTGCATCGACCAGTTGGCCTCCCAGGTGCCGTGCATGCCGAGCATGCCGAGCCATTGCGGATCGGCGGCCGGGAAGGCGCCGAGCCCCATCAAAGTCGAGGTGATGGGAAAGCCGGTGAGCTTGACCAATTCGCGCAGGTGCTCCGACGCGGCAGGGCCGGAATTGATGACGCCGCCGCCGGTGTAGAACAGCGGCCGCTTGGCGGCCGCCATCATCTCGACCGCCTGCCTGATCTTGTCGGGATCGCCCTTGAGCCTCGGCTTATAGCCCTTGTGCTGGAATTCCTTCGGCTTCGAGTAGGTGCCTTTGGCAAACTGGATGTCCTTCGGGATATCAACCACGACCGGACCGGGCCGGCCGCTGGAAGCGATGTGAAACGCCTCGTGCAGCGCGCTGGCCAGATCGTCGATGTTTTTCACCAGGTAATTGTACTTGGTGCACGGCCGCGTGATGCCGACGGTGTCGCATTCCTGGAACGCATCGTTGCCGATCAGATGGGTCGGCACCTGCCCGGTGATGACGACAAGCGGGATCGAGTCGCACAGCGCATCGGTCAGGCCGGTGACCGCATTGGTCGCGCCCGGCCCCGACGTCACCAGCACGCAGCCGACCTTGCCGGTCGAGCGCGCATAGCCTTCGGCGGCGTGCACCGCGCCCTGCTCGTGGCGCACCAGGATGTGGCGGACCCGGTCCTGCGACTGGAACAGCGCGTCATAGATCGGCAGCACCGCGCCGCCGGGATAGCCGAAGATGTGCTCCACGCCCTGATCGGCGAGCGCCTCGATCACCATTTCGGCACCGGTCATCTCTGTCATGGTCCGCTCCACTCTCTCGTTCTTTCGCTCGGACATTCGGTCAGCAGGATTTCAGATAACAAAGGATTTCAGATAACAAAAAAGGGCCTCGAAGGGCCCCTGGGTCGCGCACCGCCACGTCTCGCAGGTGGATTATCCACCCCCGGCGGTGCGCTTCGATACGAGGATCAGCGAGGTCGCAAAAAAAGTGCGCACGGATGTGCCCTTCGTTCTGAGGGCTGATTTATATGCATTGCGGCAGCGCCGGTCAAGTAAATTGCGGCGGGAATCCGACACGGCGGGCCGTGGCATACTTCAAACGCTCGTTTGAAATCGATAGGACGGGCAAAACCGCAATCGTTAACTAACATTAAGTGCCTTACGGCAGCCGCGATTTCGCGCCGCCGCGGCCTTCAAATTTCCCCGGCGCGTTGCTCAATTGCCGCGCTAGGGGACGTTCTGAAATCGCCAAACACGCGCCGCCAACCTTCTCCGCGGGAGGGGACATGGTCACAGGACATTTGCATCGCACCGTCACTGGTCTGTTCGCCGCGCTCGCTATCGCGCTCGCGCTCGTGGCGCCAGCGGCTGCAGCGCGGCCACCAAGCGCGGCGCTCAACTCGACCGAAGGCATTTTGCGATGGATCAACGCCTATCGCGACAAGCCCGATCCTGACGGCCTTCCCGCCGTCATTCGCACGCTCGGCGCGCTGCAGGCGTTCAAGGACGCCGGATCCTCGGGCGCCTATGTCGGCTTCATTGCCGGCGTGCTGGGCGCCAATCCTGGCCGCGCCGAGAAATTGATCGCCAAGATGCTGGCGATCGATCCGGCCGACCACTGGGTGCTGGTGCGCGCCATCGCCTATTCGGGCTTGCCGAACTGGAAGGATTTGCTGAGCACCTTTGCCGACCGCATGCCGATGCGCCGCGCCATGATCGACAAATATCTCGACGGCACGCTGCCGACGCTAGACCAGATCGATTACGAGTCGAAGAAGCCCGGCATGATGGACAAGGTGAAAGTCGTTCTCCAGCTCACCGACGGGCAGGAGAAGCCGGTGATGCTGGGGCCGAGCCCGGAGCTGATCGACGTGCTGTGGGGTTCCTATCTCGCCACCGGCACCTACACGTCCATCGGCCGCATCATCAAGCTGTTGCCGCTCGCCAACGACAAGGACAATGTCGACAACCTGACCGCCGGCAGCGCCGCCAAATTCACGCTGGCCAGCAATGCCGTGCGCGATCTCAACCTGCTCAACATGCTGAAATGGGCGGCCAAGCGCCAGCCCAAGGACGTCGCGGTCGTACTCAATGACGTGATCGAGACCGCCGACATGGTCGACACCACGCGCATGCGCAAGGAATCGCTGGCCGCGATCGACGAGCTCAAGCAGAAAGGCCCGAACTCAAAGCGGGAAATGTCCGGCTTAGGCCAGATCGGCGCCGGCGCGCTGTCGATGGGCTGCGTCGTGGCGGCAGCCACCGGGCAGATCGAACTGGGCATACCGTGCGTGATCGGCGGCGCCGCCTATTCGGCGGGCCTGCAGTACATCTCGCACTGACGAGCGGCAAACATCGACCGGTGGCGGTGACAGCCGCGCCGAAGCGCGGCTGTTCTGCGTTCACTGATAAGTGCGATCGATGCCGTGCTGCGCCAGGAGTTCCGACAGCCGCCGGCGGGCATGAAACATGCGCGTCTTCACGGTGTTCTCCGGCACGCCCAGGATCTCGGCGACTTCGTTGATCGGCTTGTCCTGGTAGTAGGCGAGATCGATGATTTCCCGGTGCACCAGCGACAGATGGCTCAGGCACTGGCGCATGATGGCGACCCGGTCCTTCTTCTGGACGGCGATCTCTGGATCGTCGGCCGTATCCGCAATGGCGGCAGCCTGATCGTCATCGAGCTCGTCGTCCTTGCGGCGGCGCAGCGCGGAGAGCGCCTTGAACCGCGCGATCGCCAGGATCCACGTCGACACCCGGCTGTTGCCCTGGAACTGGTGAGCGTTGCGCCACACGTCGAAGAACACTTCGCTGACCAGATCTTCGGCATGCGCTTCGTCACCGACCAGGCGGAGCAGGAACCGGTAGGTTTGCACGTGGTGGCGGGCGTACAGCACCTTCATCGCCAGCTTGTCGCCGGCGGCGATGCGTGCGAGCACATCCGCGTCGTCGCGTTGTTTCGCCGCGACGGCCGGATTGTTGCCGAGTGCCTTTGGTTGAGTAAGACCGCGCCCCTGAACGGCGTTTGCGACCGCCCCGACCGCGAATTCATGACCTAGACTTGCCGTGATCGTATTCATTTTAGTCCCCCGTTACCGCTTATTTCTTATGGGGGCAGCGTAAAATTCTTAACGGTTGCTTCACCATTCTACGTTTGTAAATTTGGGCTAGCTGTAGTGAGCAGCCATCCTATACGTCCGTATAGAATCGCAGTCCCGCGGGGCCTAAGCGGCCCGCGCGCGGCGACAGATGTCTTGGAAAGTGGCGAAAGCGGAATCTACACGGCCGGTGCCGGCCAACCGCCGCTACGCTGAACCAGCAACAGAACTGCCAAGGGCCTTATCGAGGCATGCGATCAGGCTGTCCTCGCTGAACGGCTTACGCAGGAAGCCGAAAGCACCCGCATCCAAGACCCGGTCACGGACCCTTTCGTCGAAATAGGCGGTCATGAATATGACCGGCGTTGAGTGGCCATTGGCAATCAAACGGGCCTGCAGATCGGCCCCGCTCATGCCCGGCATGTGCAGATCGGTGATCACGCACGACGATTCCCAGATATCGCCGGAACGCAGATATTCTTCGGCAGAGGAAAACGTGGTGGCGACGTAACCTAGCGATTTTATGAGGCTTTTCGTGGCCTCACGGACGGATTCATCGTCGTCGATTATTGATATCACGGGAGCTTTTGCCAATTGTTGTACCCTTGCACACATGGATACCGAACTCACGCCCCGTCAGCCACTGTACATGGGAAAGGTTCGTGTATCCGTTCGCGGCGTTGAACTATACTTGTGTATAGGTTGTCATTTGCCGCGGCGAACGCCCAGCGCGTCGGCCATCCGCACCAATTCGGCAAGCGATTTCGCATTCATCTTGCGCATGACATTGCCGCGGTGAACTTTCACGGTGATCTCGCTGACCTTGAGCTCGCCGGCAATCTGCTTGTTCATCAAGCCGGCGGTGACGAAGCCCATGATCTCCTGCTCGCGCGGGGTGAGCGCGTCAAAGCTTGCCTTCAGCTTGGAGATGTCGCCGGCGCGACTGCGCCGGGCGCGGTCCTGCTCCAGGCCGATTTGAACGGCATCCAGCATGTCCTGATCGCGAAACGGTTTTGGCAGGAACTCCACCGCACCCGCTTTCATCGCCCGCACGGTCATCGGAATATCGCCGTGGCCGGTCATGAACACGATCGGAATATGGATATTGGCCTTGGCGAGCTCGGCCTGGAAATCGAGCCCGCTCAGGCCCGGCAAGCGGACGTCGAGCACCAGGCAGCTCGGGCCGTCCGGCGCGCCGCTTTGCAGAAATTCCTGGGCCGAACCGAACGTCTTGACCTGCAAGCCGACCGAACGGAACAGGCTCGAGAGCGCCTCGCGCAACGGCGCATCGTCGTCGATCACGAGGACGATCGGTTGTGCTTCGGTGCTCATGCCACACCCGGCATTCCGGCAGGCAGGACGATGCGAAAAGCCGAGCCGCGCGGCTCGGCCGGCGCCACCGAAAGGCTGCCTTTGTGGCGCTCGATGATCAGGCGGCAAATGGCCAAGCCCAATCCCAGACCGTTCGGCTTCGTCGTGATGAAGGCATCGAAGATGGTCTTGAGCTGCTGCGGATCGATGCCGGGGCCGGAATCTTCCACCGCCACAATGATGGCATTGCCGCCGTGCCGCTCGGCGCGCACGCGCAGGATTCGATCATCCCCGCCGACGGCATCCATGGCCTCGATCGCGTTGTGCACCAGGTTGATGAAGACCTCCTGCAATTGACCGCGATGACCCATGACGAACGGCAGCTGCGAGGTCAGCTCGGCCTGCGTGGTGACGCGGTGATCTTTCAGCTCTTCGCGCAGCGCTTGTAGCACACCGAGCGCCAGCTCATTCACATCGATCGGCTCGTGACCCTGATCGGCCTTGCCGAACAAAATACGGATATTGTCAAAAACCTGGCTGGCGCGGTGACTGTCTTTGACCATCCGCTGCAAAGCCTGCCGCGCCTCCTCGAGATTGGGCGGCGCATGGCCAAGAAATCGCAGCGCCGCGCCACCGTTCGAGGAGATACCGGCCAGCGGCTGTCGCACCTCATGGCCGATCGACGCCGCCATCGCCTCGAGATTCATGAGCTTGTTGTCCCGCTCGCGCTGCAGATCCGCCACCGAGCGGCCGAGCTCATCGGTACGCTGGCGCAGCTCGTTCAGCAGGCGGGCATTTTCAACGGCAATCACGGCTTGGGCGGCAAAATTCTGAACGATGTCGATCTGCTTGACGGTGAAGGGACGGACCTCCCGGCGTCCGACCGTGAACGAGCCGATGAGCTCGTCGTCCTTGAACATCGGCACAGCCAGCGTCGTGCGCACGCCCGCAAGCTCGACAGCGGCAACCGTGGTCGGGCTGCGCGCGGCATAAGCCCGGTCCGCGGCCAGGTCGGGGATGTGAACCAGCGATTTGGTCATCAACAGGCGGCCGCTCGCGGAATTTTCGTCGGGCCGGTACGGCACAAGTTTGCGCGCTTCGGCAAAAGCCGGCGGCATATTGTGGGTGGCGACGAGCTGCAGGATTTCGCCGTCCCAGCGGTTGATAGCGCCGTTGGCGGCGTCGCAGACCCGAACGGCATTCGCCAATATGGTCGTGAAGACGCGCTCGATGTCGCCGGTGGAACTGGCAATGACGCGCAGCACCTCCGAGGTCGCCTTCTGCAGCTCCGACGCCGCGTTGAGCTCGCGCCTGAGCCGCGCGATCTTTGCCGCCGGACCGGGCGCAGAGGAGCGGCGGCGGCGCGCCGGCTTTGGCGCATGGCTGCGCTTCGGCGCCGTTTTGCGGCGTCGCGGGCCGTCCCCTGCTTTGGAGTGCCGTCGCATTGCCTCCCCCGAGGCTCAGGATAGGCATCGTAGCGAGTCGAACTGGTCTAGTGGAAGTGGCTGGTTGTCAGGTCGCAGGCAACGCTGATTTTACGTTTTGCCGCAGCCGACCGTCGTCGAGGGAGCCAGAATCCCTTTATGAATCCATTAGTTAAGGGCTAACCGTACAAGATGCGAGCTATGATCTGGCCGCATCAAAACCGCGGCGTTCCCGGATCAAGGCCGAGCAGCACGCGCCCGGAGAGCTCGAAATTGGCCGATGACGTGCCCATGTGCTGCGTCGTTGCGTGCACGTCGCGGAAGCAACGCTCAAGCAAATTGTTTTCGTAGAGCGCCGTCCCGCCGGCGGCGTTGTAGAGCAGGTCGACGGCCTGCGCCGAAGCAGCGGCCGCTTGCGCCGCCGCCAGCCGCGCGGTGGCGCGCTGCGGCAGCGACGGCATGTCACCGGCTTCCACCGCATTCCAGATGTCGTGCGCGGATTCGACCAGAAAAGCGCGCGCCGAGCGCAGCAGGGCCTCAGCCTTGCCGACGTCGGCCTGCGCACCCGCTTTGTCGCGCAGACGGCTCGCCCCGCCCGTCGGCGTCTTGGCTTCCGCCAATGCGATGAACGCCTCGATCGCCGCGCGCGCGATGCCGAGCGGCACGCTGGCAATGGCCATGGCAAACACGGTGATGAATGGCGCCGCATAGAGCGTGCCCGGCCGCACCGGCTTTGCCGTGAAAGCGGCGATGGCGTGATCGTCGGGCACGAAAAGATCGGTCACGTGGAAATCGTGACTGCCGGTGCCGCGCAATCCGCCGACGCGCCAGGTGTCGATGATCTCGACCGCGCTGGTTGGAAACAGCATGAGCCGCATGTCGGGCGCGCCATCGGCTCCGCGACGCGGGCCCTCGTTGTCGTGAATGATGCTGCTGCCGACGGTCCAAGTGCTGTGCCCAATAAAGCTGCCGTAGCTCCACCGCCCGCTGACGCGGAAGCCGCCAGGCACGACGATCGCCTTGCCGGTGGGATTGATCGTACCGGCGACGATGGTCGAGCCATCGCCGAAGATTTCGCGCGCCACGCCGTCGTCGAGATAGCCGGAGAGGCGGCTATAGCCCGCGGAAACCATCGTGCACCAGCCGACCGCGCCATCGGCGCGCGACAATTCCTCGATGACGCGCAGATAATCGACGGTATTCAATTCCGGGCCGCCCAACGCGCGCGCCAGCCACAGCGAGAAGAACCCGGTGTCGGCCATCCGCTTGACCAGCGGCACGGGCAGGCTGCGGTCGCGCTCGATGTCGGCGCGTAACTCTCTGATGGTCGGCGCAAGCGCCCGGGCGGCGCGAACGAATGCCTCGGCATCCTTGGCAGGGGCACCGCTGGCCATCATCCGCAACTCCGTTGGAGCATGGTGTTGCGGTCTAGAATAAAGCACATCCCATCAATTCGACAGGGCCGAGAGCTGCCCTTCGACTGCGGCGAGCGCGCGTTCCGGCTCGACCCAGGCAAAATCCGGGAGCTGATTGCGGAACCAGGTCGCCTGCCGCTTGGTGTATTGGCGGGTGTCGCGCTTGCCGCCTTCGACGGCTTCGGCAAGGGCAATCTCGCCGTTGCGGTGGCGAATGAGCCACGGCACGCCGTGCGCCTTCATCGCCGGCAGATTGGGATCGAGATGGCGCTCCGCGAGCGCGCGCACCTCGTCCATGGCGCCCGCCGCCATCATGGCGTCGAAGCGGGCGTCGATGCGCCGCAACAGCGCGTCGCGATCGGGCATGAGAAAGACCTTTGCGGCAAGCGCCGCATCGACGCGCGCCGGCATGTTCGCTTCGTGCCACAATAACAGCGAGCGTCCGGTCGCCAGAATCACTTCAAGCGCGCGGGTGACGCGGGCGCGGTCGCCGGGCATCAGACGCGCCGCGGCGGCAGGATCGCGCCGCGTCAGTTCCGCATGCAATGCCTCGACGCCCTCGCTTGCGAGCCGCGTGCGCACCTCGTTGCGGATTTGCGCCGGGATCGGCGGCACCGCGGCGAGCCCTTGCGTCAGCGCACTGAAATAGAGCCCGGTGCCGCCGACGACGATGGCCACCCGCGCTTCGCGTTGCGCCGCTGCGAGCACGTCGGCGGCCTCGGCGCACCAGCGGCCGACCGAAAAATTCTCCGCCGCGTCGACGTGGCCATAGAGGCGATGCGGCGCCCGCACCTCCTCCTCCGGCGTCGGCCGCGCGGTGATGATGCGCAGGTCGCGGTAGACCTGCATGGAATCGGCATTGACGATCGTGCCGCCAAGCTTTTCGGCCAGCGCCAGCGCCAATGCCGACTTGCCGCTCGCAGTCGGCCCCGCGATGAGGATGATCTTCGGCTCGCTCACGGGGTTGACGTAGTGGGTTTTTGCGCGAATTAAAATCCCGCAAGCGAACGAGATTACCGAGAGGCCAAGTGACCCTCATCAAACCCTTCCGCGCGTTGCGGCCGGCGCCGGGGCGCGCCGCCGAAGTTTTGGCCCCGCCCTATGACGTGCTGTCGAGCGCGGAGGCGCGCGAGCGTGTCCGGGGCAAGGCGTGGAGTTTTCTGCACGTCTCCAAGGCGGAGATCGACCTCGATCCGGCGACCGATCCTTACGATGGCGCGGTCTATGCCAAGGCCGCCGCGAACCTTAAAGCCATGATCGCGGCCGGCGTGCTCGTCCGCGACGCCAAACCGGGCTACTACGTCTACCGGACGACCTGGCGCGGCCACATTTCGACCGGGCTTGCGGCGATCGCGTCGCTCGCCGACTACGCCAGCAATCGCATCCGCCGCCACGAGCACACCACACCGGCCAAGGAAGACGACCGGGTGCGCCAGATCGAAGCGGTCAACGCGCAGACCGGGCCGGTCATGCTTGGCTACCCGACGGCGCCGCAGATCGACGCCATGCTGGCGCGCGTCACGTCGGGCGAACCCGCGTTCGACGTCACTGCCGATGACGGCGTGCGGCACCAGCTCTGGGTCATCAGCGACGACGAAACCGTCGCGGCATTGACCCGCGCGATCGATGCCTTGCCGGCGCTCTATATCGCCGACGGCCATCACCGCTCGGCCGCAGCGGAGCGCGTGGCGAAATCCCGCGGCGACGGCGCGCAGGGTTATTTCCTCACCGTGATGTTTCCGCAGAACGAGATGACGATCCTCGACTATAACCGCGTCATCCGCGATTTGAACGGGCGCAGCCCGGACCAGCTTTTGGCGCAATTGCGCGAAGCCTACGCAGTTGCGGCGAGCGATCAGCCGGTGCGCCCGGCCGCGCCGGACGAAGTCGGAATGTATTTGGCCGGGCGCTGGTACCGGCTGACGCTGAAACCCGAGATCGCCGCCAAGGCGCAAAAATCCGCCGACCCGGTCGAGCGGCTGCCGATCACGCTGTTGACGCGCAATATCATCGAGCCGATTTTCGGCATCACCGATCCACGTACCGACAAGCGCATCGACTTTGTCGGCGGCGGCCGCGGGCTTGGCGAACTGGAGCGGCTGGTGTCGTCGGGCGCTTTTGCCGTCGCCTTTGCGCTCTATCCGACGCAGATGAGCGACCTGATGGCGGTCGCCGACGCCGGCGCGATCATGCCGCCGAAATCGACGTGGTTCGAGCCGAAGCTCGCGGATGGCGCGGTGAGTTACGTGCTGGATTAACGGACGACGGATGACGGACGACAGAGGACGGATGAAGAGTAGCAGCTACTAATCCGTCGTCTGTCGTCTGTCGTCTGTCGTCCGTCATCCGTCGTCTGTCGTCCGTCCTCAGCTCACTGCAAATTCAACGCCACGAACCGCGTCTCGCCGTTGCCGTTGGAAACGAGCAGCACTGCGACCTTCTTGCCCTGGGCTTTGAGCGCATCGACCCGCGCCTGCACCGCGGCCGGGTTGCCGACGGCTTCGTATTGCACTTCGACGATGACGTCGCCGGGCGTCAGCCGCTTGTCGGCTTGCGATACATCCACGCTGGAGTCGACGCCGGTGACGACGACGCCCTTGATGGTGTCCCTGATCTTGAATTTTTTGCGCAGATCGTCGGACATCGCGGACAATTCGAGCCCAAGCGTTTTCTGCACGGTGGACTTCTGCTCCGGCGCCGCACCCTGTTTGGGATCGTTCGACGCCACCTTTTCGGTGTCCTGCAGCCGGCCGATCTTGATCTGGTGGGTCTCTTCCTTGCCCTTGCGGATGACGACGACGTCGACCTGCTTGCCGACCGGCGTGTCGGCGACGACGCGCGGCAGGTCGCGCATTTCCTTGATGTCGTGGCCGTCGAACTTGACGACGACGTCGCCCGGCTCGATGCCGCCGGGCTTGGCCGGCCCCTTGTCGTCGACGCCGGCGACCAGCGCGCCGCGCGGCGGCTTGATGCTCAGGCTCTCGGCGATGTCGTCGGTAACCTGCTGGATGCGCACGCCGAGCCAGCCACGGCGCATTTCGCCGAAATCGCGCAGCTGATTGATCACCGGCATGGCGGTGTTGGACGGCACGGCAAAGCCGATGCCGATCGAGCCGCCGGACGGCGAGATGATCGCGGTGTTGACGCCGATGACCTCGCCGTTGAGGTTGAACAGCGGGCCGCCGGAATTGCCGCGATTGATGGCGGCGTCGGTCTGAATGTAATTGTCGTACGGGCCCGACTGGATGTCGCGGTTGCGCGCCGAGACGATGCCCGCGGTCACGGTGCCGCCGAGGCTGAACGGGTTACCGATGGCGATGACCCATTCGCCGAGCCGCAGCTTGTCGGAATCGCCGAACGCCACTGCCTTGAGCGGCTTGTCGGCCTTTACGCGCAACAGCGCCAAATCGGCCTTGGTGTCCTTGCCGACCAGTTGCGCCGGCAGCTTGGTGCCGTCGTTGAGGATGACGTTGATCTCGTCGGCGTCGGCGATGACGTGATTGTTGGTCACCACCAGGCCGGACGGATCGATGACAAAGCCGGAGCCGAGCGAGTTGACGCGGCGCGGTGCGCGCTCAGGGTTGTCGCCGCCGCCCTGCCCGCGCCGGTTCTTGAAGAATTCGTCGAAGAATTCCTCCATCGGCGAGCCGGGCGGCAGGTCGGGCATGCCGCTGACCCTCGCATCGACCTTTTGCGACGTCGAAATGTTGACCACGGCGTCGATCACCTGCTCGGCGACGTCGGCGATGTTCTCCGGTCCGCGCGCCGTCGCGGGCTGCACCGGTAGGATGATAACGGCCGCCATCAGCGCCGCTGCTGCCGCGCCGTGCCGCACCAATTGCGAGAGATGGCGAGAGGTTGAATGGCGAGACATGGATGTCGGCGCTCCTGCAAGGGGACTCGATTGAAAAGGTGCCCCCGACGTGCCCCCGGCGCAAGGCCATACGCAGCCGGCCCGGCCATTAGGGACCCGATTGGGGCGGAAAAGCGGCCCGCGAACGGGCCGTTCAACCGCGCACAAAGTAAACGATCAGCACGCCGACCAGCGCCGAAACGATGCCGGCGATACGCAACGGGCCATCGGCCATTTCCAGCACGGTCGCCATGGCGCGCTTGGCGCTGACCGGGAACGCGGCAAGAAAGATACCCTCGATCGCGAAGAACAAGCCGAGCGCGGCGAGGAAATCGGACATGAACCCGGCAACCCGCTACGCTCTATTTCGTCGTGCTGCTCGCGCTCGGTGGATTGGGCGCCACGGCAGTTCCAGGCGCCGGCGCTGCCGCTTTGGTATTGGTGCCTTCCGGCGGCGATTTGCCCGCCGGATCGCCGAAAAAGCGGAAGAAATCCGAATCCGGCCGCAGCACCAAGTGCGTGTCGCCGTGCTGCATGCTGCGTTCGTAGGCCTGCATCGAGCGGTAGAAGGCAAAGAATCCCGGATCCTGGCCGTAGGCCTCGGCGTAGATGCGGTTGCGCTCGGCGTCGCCTTGGCCGCGGACCTGCTCGGACTGAGAGGTAGCGTCCGCCAACAGCACCGTGACGTCGCGATCGGCCCGGGCTCTGATCTCCTGGGCCTTCTGGCTGCCCTGGGCGCGGAACTCGGCCGCCTCGCGCTGCCGCTCGGTCTGCATACGCTGATAGACCGCCTGGCTATTCTGCTCCGGCAGGTCGACGCGGCGGATGCGCACGTCGATGACATGAATGCCGAACGGCTGGGCATCGCGATCGAGTTGATCGCGCATCAGCCCCATCAACTCCTCACGCTTGTTGCGCACGGCGTCAGACAGCGTGGCGGCGCCCAACACGCGCCGCAGCGCCGAGTTGAGCAGGATCGCGAGCTGCGTACTGGCGCCATCCGGCCCGACCGTCTGGTAGAATTTGAGCGGATCGACGATGCGGTAGCGCGCGAAGGCGTCGACGACGAGGCGCTCGCCGGCCTGGGCGAGGCCGGCATTGGCCCGCGGGCCGCTCGAGGCAATCACCTCCTGCGCCGGCGTCTCGATGTTGAGAATGCGCTTGTCGATATAGATGACGCTCTCGATGAGCGGAATTTTGACGTTGAGACCCGGCTCGGTGATGACGCGCCTCGGTTCGCCCAATCGCACGACCAGAGCCTGCCGGGTCTGATAGACGGTGAAGAAGCTGCCATAGCCGATGAGAAGCGCGACGAGCAGCAGGACGGCGGCGGCGCCGCTGGCGAGACCCACTCTCATGGCGTGCCTCCCGGCTTCTGCGCCGGCGGCGGTTGCCGCGACAGGTCGCCGAGCGGCAGATACGGCACGACGCCGGGACCGCCCTGCGGGCCGGTATCGATGATCGTCTTGTCGGTGCCGCCGAGAACGTGCTCCATGGTCTCGAGATAGATGCGCTGGCGGGTGACGTCGGGCGCCTTTTTGTACTGATCGTAGACCTGCGAGAAGCGCGAGGCCTGACCCGTGGCTTCGGCGACGGTTTGCTCGCGATAGGCTTCGGCATCCTGGATGATCTTGGCGGCGCGGCCGCGCGCCTCCGGCACGGTACGATTGGCGTATGTCTGCGCTTCGTTCTGCGCGCGCTCGAGATCGGAGCGGGCGGCTTGCACGTCGCGGAAAGCGTCGATCACTTGGGTGGGCGGATCCACCTTCTGCAGCTGGACCTGCTGCACCACGATGCCGGCGCCGTAGTCGTCGAGAGTCTTCTGCATCCCTTCCTGCACCGCGGTCTCGATGGTCTGCCGCGCGCCGGTCAGAATCGCCTGAATGTTCGAGCGGCCGATGACTTCGCGCATGGCGCTCTCGCCGACCGCTTTCACGGTGCTTTCGGGGCCCTGCACATTGAACAAGTAATCGCCGACCGCGCTCGGCTTGACCTTCCACAGCACCGAGAAATCGACATCGACGATGTTCTCGTCGCCGGTGAGCATCAGGCTTTCTTCCGGCACATCGCGGACGGTGGTGCCGCGGCGCATGTCCTCGGCGACCCGCATGCCGATGTCGATCTTATTGACGCGCAGCGCCTGCGGCGTCAGCGCGGTCTCGATCGGATAGGGCAGATGATAATTCAGCCCCGGCTGGACCTCGCGCACGAATTGGCCGAAACGCAGCACCACGCCGAGCTCATCGGGCTCGACGCGGAAGAAGCCGGAAAATCCCCACAGCACGACGGCAATGAGCGCGATGAGCGCGATGCCGCGGCCGCCGAGATTGCCCGGCATCAGGGCGCGCAGCTTGTCCTGGCCGCGGCGCAGAAAGTCTTCGAGATCGGGCGGCCTCGGCCCCCCGGGCGTTTGCGGCCCCGAGCCCCACGGTCCCCGCGATCCGGAACCCCACGGGCCGCCGGATTGGTTGTTCCACGGCATCAATTGTCTCCTCGGACGCCGGCGCAGCGCCGGCACGCGTTGTGGGGGGTTATAGGGGAGCGCACTGCCCCTTACAACGCGCAGTTATGACGCGCTGACCGGCCGCATTTTGGCGTCAATTTCGCGTTCGTAAGTGACGAATGCGAACGCGGCTTCGTCCTCGGCCGCCGCCTCGTGCTCGCTGCGCGCGCTTTCGCGCCATTCATTGGCATCGATGGCCGGAAAATGCGCATCGCCGTCGACGCGCATGTGGACATGGGTGATGGCAAGCTGCGTCGCGAGCGGCATGGCTTGGGCATAGATTTCGGCGCCGCCGGCAACGACGATGGTGTCCGCGTTCCTCCGCAACGCGTCGCCGCGCGCCGTCGTCAGCGCGGCGTCAAGGCTCGGCGCCACCACGACGCCCGGCGCAGTAAAGTCGCGATCGCGGCTCACCACGATGGTGGTGCGGCCCTTAAGCGGCCGGCCGATCGACAGATAAGTCTTGCGCCCCATCACCACCGGCTTGCCCATGGTCAACGCGCGGAAATGCTGCATGTCCGATTTGAGCCGCCACGGCAGCGCATTGCCGCGGCCGATGACGCCGTTCTGCGCAATCGCGGCGACGAGAAGGATGTTCATCCTCACACCGCGATCGCAGCCTTGATGTGCGGGTGCGGATCGTAGCCTTCGAGCGCAAAATCCTCGTAGCGCAGCGCGAACAAATCCTTCGCCGCGGGATCAAGCCGCAGCGTCGGCAGCGGCCGCGGGTTTCGCGTAAGCTGCAACCGCGCCTGCTCGAGGTGGTTGAGATAAAGGTGCGCGTCGCCCAGGCTATGGATGAAGGTGCCGGGTTTGAGCCCGCTCACCTGCGCCACGGCAAGCGTCAATAGCGCGTAGGAGGCGATGTTGAACGGCACGCCGAGAAAGACATCGGCCGAGCGCTGATAGAGCTGACAGGACAATGCGCCGTCGGCGACGTTGAACTGAAACAGGCAATGGCACGGCGGTAGCGCCATGCTGTCGACTTCCGCCGGATTCCACGCGGTGACGATCAGCCGGCGCGAATTGGGATTGCGGCGAATTTCCGCGAGCACGTTGGCGAATTGATCGATGGTGGAGCCGTCCGGCGCCGGCCAAGAGCGCCATTGCCGGCCGTAGACCGGACCGAGATTGCCGTTCTCGTCCGCCCATTCATCCCAGATGGTGACGCCATGCTCGTTGAGATATTTGACGTTGGTGTCGCCGCGCAGGAACCAGAGCAGTTCGTAGATGATGGATTTGACGTGCACCTTCTTGGTGGTGATCAGGGGGAAGCCGGCGGCGAGATCGAAGCGCATCTGATGGCCGAACACCGAGCGCGTGCCGACGCCCGTGCGGTCGCGCTTTTCCACGCCCTCGGCGAGCACACGTTCCATAAGGTCGAAGTATTGGCGCATGAGCGGTGTGATCCGGCCGACTCGGGGGAGTCTAACGTCAAATGAGGGGCGAACGAAACGCGCGCAAGAGCGCTGTGGACCGCCTCAAACCACCCCGCTCAATCCGAGCAGCGCGGCCACGGCAAATATCCAAAGCGGGTTCACCCTGATCCAGCAGGTCATCAGCGCGGTGGCGACGGTAATTCCGACCGCCACCCACGTATCGTCCGCCGCTCTCGCCACGATGACGGCGCTCGCCGCGGTCAGCCCAAGCGTCACCGGCACCAGGCCGCCGGCCAGCGCCACCTGCCAGGATGCGCCGCGGAAGCGGTCGAAGGTGCGGCCGACATAGAAAGCCAACAGGCAGGTCGGCCCGCACATCGCCAGCGTCGCCACCAGCGCGCCGGCAAGCCCGGCGACGTGATAGCCGATCAAGGTGACGACCATGACGTTCGGCCCCGGCGTCAGTTGCGCCAGCCCGAAAATGTCGCTGAATTGCGGATCGGTCATCCAATGCTGAACGTCGACGGCAAAGCGGTGGATTTCCGGCACCGCCGAATTGGCGCCGCCGATGGCGAACAGCGACATCAGCGCGAAAAACCACGCCAGCGTCCCGAGCGTGCCGCCCAAATCCTTCATGGCCGCAACCAGCCCTTCATCGCCGCACCAAGGCGAGCGCGAGACTGATCGGCAGCACCACGGCGAGCACGATCGGCAGCGGCCACTGCGCGATGCCGATGGCGCCGAAGGTCGCGAGCGCGATGACCGGGCCGCCCACGGCGCGGTTACGGAACAGCGGCAGCGCCATCTTCGCCACCGTCGACATGATCAGGCCGGCCGCCGCCGCCGTGACACCGATCAGCGCGCGCCGCAGCGCCGGCAGATCGCCGTAATGGGCATACAGCGCGCCGATGATGACGATCAGCACCATCGGCGGGCCGAGCAGCCCGACCAGCGCGACCAAGCCGCCGAGCGGCCCGCGCACCCGGGAGCCGAAAATCACCGAGAAATTGACGATGTTGGGCCCGGGCAGGAACGAGCACAGCGCGTAAGCTTCGTTGAACTGTTCGGGCGTCAGCCAGCGCCGCTCCTCGACCATCATGCGGCGCGACCACGCCAGTACGCCGCCAAAGCCGTAGAGCGAGATCAACGCGTAGGCGATGAACAATTCGGACAGGCTCGGGCGCGGCGGCGCGGCAGCGGCGGCAACAGGTTCGGTCGCGCGCGGCGCCGGCGTTACGTCGTTCATGCAATTCGTTTAGCGCCGCTCGTCATGGGCAGCCAGACGTTTTCGCGCAAGCTGGCGATGCTGATTTGTTGGCCGCGCTAACCGCGAGCAGCCAAGTCCAATAACGCATGAATGAACGTCGTCGCGCTGGCATAGATGCCGGACGCTTCGCTTTCGCGCGGGCCGCCGATGGCGAGCACAAGATCGGCGCCAACCCGGCGCTGCTGCACGCGCAGCCAGAGCGCCGCGTGCTCGACGGGCTCAGGGTCTCCCAGATCGACGACCAAGAGCGGCTTGCGATGGCGATGGGCCAATTCCTCGGCCAGCGCCGTGCCCTTGGAGACCGCCAAGCCGCCGGCTGCGATCACGATCATGCAGGCATCGGCGTCGCGCACATTCCATTCGGTGCGCTGCGCCGGATCGGGCAGCGGCGTCTCCTTCAAGTTGGGATATTTCGCCAATAGCCCGGGCGGCGCGGAAAGGTCCTCGGCCCAGCCGTCCTTGGGACACCAGCCGCCATAATCGATGCTGCGCTCTATCGCCACATCGAGCACCGCCCGGTCGACGCCGGATTGTCCGCCGGAGAGGAGTTTCATGCGGGTTTCATGTCAGTTTTTGGGGGCCTGACCCCGCTCTTCTTTCGGCAACCATTTACGCCTATATTCCCCGGTGCCGGCGCAAGCCGGATATGGCGATAAACGGCCGTCGTAATAAACCTTTCGGACCCGGGGGCGGTACCCGGCGACTCCACCAATTTTCGGAGGACGGATGACAGACTACGGACGACAGATGAATAAGCGGGCCGAAATGTCCTCTTGATCTGTCCTCCGTCGTCCGACTTCCGTCCTCCGCTTACGGGGTCGAAATAGGATCGACGAGGGCGTAAAAGGCGCGCTTTTGCCCGGGATGGTTCCGTCGTTATCGGACCAAATCCATAGTTGCCAATGACAACTATGCTCCGGTTGCTCTGGCTGCGTAACGCAGTCTGAAAGACCGATCTTAAAGCCCTGACGGGTTAAGCTCCGTCAGGCGGGGTTCGGAGGCACCTGGCAACAGAAGCCTCCACTTTCTTTCAGAGGACAGAGGACGGACGACAGAGGACAGAATCGATCTGGACCTCTATGATTCGTCTACTATCTGTCATCCGTCGTCTGTCGTCTGTCATCCGCTATGGCCACTGACTACATCCGCTACGACATTCTCGCCCAAGCGGCCTTGCGCGGGGTCGTGCGCACGGTATTGGCAGACGTCGCCAAGAAGGGCCTGCCGGGCGAGCATCATTTCAAGATCACGTTTGCCACCGTGGCGCCCGGCGTGCGGCTGTCGGAGCGGATGCGCGGGCAATATCCCGACGCGATGACGATCGTGTTGCAGCATCAGTTCTGGGATCTGACGGTCGACGACGACGGTTTTGAGGTCGGCTTGTCGTTCGGCGGCATTCCGGAGCGGCTCGCGGTGCCGTTCGACGCGGTAACGGCGTTCTTCGATCCGGCGGTGCAATTCGGCTTCCAGTTCGAGTCCCTCGACAAGCAGGCGGCCGAGGAGCCGGGCACCGCGACCAAAGCACCCACTCCCACGCCGCCCCCGGCGGCGATCGAAAAGAGCGATGCTGCCCTATCCGCTCCCGCCCGTGCTGCGTCGGCAGAGCCAGCGCCCAATGAAAAGAGCGGTGGCGGTGAAGTCGTGCGGCTCGACCGTTTCCGCAAAAAATAAGAGCGCCGGACCTAGGCGGTCGCCGCCGGGACCCGGCAATCACGAATTTGTGTGCGGGATGCGACAGTATCGGCTTACCCGCGAGGACAATGAATTACGTCAATATCCGAGGCATAACGTGGAACTATTGGTAAAATACTCTTAAGTACATCATCTGATACCTTACGTCGTTTTCATGTCTACCTTGAGAATTACCACATAATATCTCGCCCTTGCGAATATTCATACAGTATCGCCCGGGCTTTGTGGTCTGCGAATATTGCACTGAAATGATATTTCGCTTCCGGACAAAAGCAATAGGCTTTGGTCACGACCGGAACGCCCGCGTTAAGACTCCGTAGACTCTCGGTTGTCGTGATCCAGTGCCACGGTACCGGCGTATAACTTTACAGCCGAAGCGGGCCAGGATGGCCCCAGCCACGTTATCCGGTTACCGCCGAGGTACCTGATGGGCGACGTTGTCAATCTCCGAACCGCGCGAAAGCGGGCCAAACGGCGTGAAGCCGAGCAGACGGCCGCGGCGAACCGGCTGGTCCATGGTCAGACCAAGGCGGATCGAACCACGACACGGTCACGCAACGACAAAGCCCAGCGAAGCCTCGACCTACACCGGGTCGAAACGGGAGAAGGGCAATGAAATCGCCAGTCATCAAGCGCTCGATCGTTATCGCCGGTCATAAGACCAGCGTCAGCCTTGAAGACGCCTTTTGGAGAGGGCTCAAGGACATCGCCATCGGCCGCGACAAGACGCTGTCGGACCTCGTCGCCGAGATCGATACCGGACGCCCGCACGGCAATCTGTCGTCGGCCATCCGGCTGTTCGTGCTCGATCACTACCGAGCGCAAACCAACGGTCATGCCGTCGAGAGCAGCGGCCAAACGCCGCTGATGGTCATGCCCTCGGCAGCGCCATCAGTTCTGCGGGTGGAATAACAAATCGAGCGGCGGCCCCGCTGTTTGTGGGGCTGCTGGCGGGGGCGGCTGCGGTGCGAGCCGCGGTTTGTTTGCCGTTGTCGATCCAGTGGCGCCGGCAGCCGGTGCTTCGGTCTGCAACAGATCCAATCCTCGCGTTCCAGGCGGCGGCGACGCGCTCGCCAGTATCGCGGATTCGACGAGGCCGCCCGCAGGGACTGTCCGGACTACCGGAAAGTCCGGACGAACCGCGCGGCCGATGACGTCCTGCCGTCCATTGGCTTCGATCGATTCCAGACGCCGGCTTTGCAGTTCGGCGGCGCGCAGCGCCAGCCAACCGGTCAACGCCGAAACGTCGAGGCTGCGCGCCGGCGCCGCGAGCGGGCCTTTGAGCATGACGGCGAGCTCGGGCTGGATGCGGATCAGGGCGTGGGCCGGCGGCGGTGCCGTGAGCGTCATGCGCGCATCGACGGTGCCGGTGTTGAGATCGAGCGCGCCGGACAACGACAACGCGGCGCCGTCTTGCGCCGGCAACGTCACGTTGGCGACGCCGACCTTGCCGTCGGTGATCGTCATGGCGGCGTCGCCTTGCGGCGCGGCCAGATGGCCACTGGCGAGCGCCACGTTCACAGCAGCCTGAATTTTCGCGAGCTCGATCGCCGCGCCCTGATCGGCCGCGCGCATGGCGGCGACGAACGCAGCCGGGTCGAGCCCCCCGATACGGGCATCGGCCAGCGCGATCGCGCCGCTGCCGTGCGCCGTGCGCACGAGCACGGCGGGACTTGAGCCGAAGCTGTCGAAGTCGGCCTTGAGCGTCAGCCGCGCATCGATGATTTTCTTGTCGGTTTGCAGGACTGTCGCCGCGTCGGCATCGGCCAGCGCGACATGGCCGTGGCTGACTAAGCCGTCGGCGTTGCGGCGGAACGCCAATTCGCCGCTGACGTGGCCACCGGCGAGACTGCCGTCGATATTCTGCAGCGTGATTTCGCCCGGGCGAAACTGCGCCACGCCTTTGAGATTGCGGGCGACCAGCGCCGGCGTGAACGCCGCATGATCGAGCGTGAAAGTCACGGCGCCGTTCATCGCGGCGAACGCGCCGCCGCCGAGCGGCTGGCTCGACCACGGCGTATTTTGCGCTTGGCGCGGCAGCCCCAACAGCACGCTCGTGAGCCAGGCGCCATCGACATTGTCGGCGCCGACGTCACCGTCGATTGCGATCGGACTTGCCAGATTGACGGCAAGATGCCCGTGCGCCGACGCCTTGCCGGCAGCGATGGCGATTTGCGTGAACGACAGCGCGCTGCCGGCAACGGAAACGGCGGCGCGCGCGGAGAACGGCACCGCATTGCCCGGCTGGCCGGTCATCGCTTGCTGCAGCGGCTGCAGGTCGGCGGCTGTCGCCAATATTTGGAACGTGCCTTGGAAGGTGCCTTGGGGCGCTTCCTTGCCGTTCAATCGCACCGCACCACGCACCGCGGCAGTGAAGCCGCTGGCCGACGCCTCGCCATCGACGCGAAGCTCGCCGTTCAGCGGCCCGACGGCAGATAGCGTCACGCGGCCGGGCAGTTGATCGACGGCGACGACGCGACTGAGGCCGAACAGCGCCGCCAGTGCGGTGCCGTCATCGGCATCGAGCCGGCTGTCGATGTGCACATTCGCTTCACCGAGCTTAGATGGCTCACCAGCCACCACGCCGTTGAGCGCGACGCGCAGCAAGCCCAACTGCCCATTGAGATCGAGCTTGACGGTGCTGCCGGCAGTCGCCGCCCGCTCGACGGTCAACGTGCCGTGCAGTTTTGCCGGCGCCAGGCGATCGGCGGCACGGCGCAGGACATCGGCTGTCTGCGGCGCAAACTGCCCGAGGACCCGCGACAGATCGGCCAGCGTGCCGGCATTGAGATCGACCGTGACGCGGCCGCGCGGCTGCGACGACAACTCGTCGATGCGTCCCGAGATGTCGAGCGCGGCACCGCCCAGTTCGCCGACCGACAGATGCTCGATCTGCAATGCGCCGGAATCGAACTTGATTTGTGCTTTGACCGTACGCGCGTCGACGCCGGCCAACGTCGCCTTGCCGATATCGAGCGCCAGCGAGCCTTGGCGCGGCGGCGCAAAACCGTTCTCGTCCACGGCCGACTTGGCGAACGCCGTCAACGCATCGAGATCGAGTTTTGTGGCGTGAAGATCGGCCTCGACAATGGCCGGGCGGTCGGATGCCGGCCAAGTCGTAGGCCAGGTATAGGCGAAGCGCCCCTGGACATTGTCCTGATCCAGCGTGGCGTCGAGCCCATCGACCGCCAAACGATCGCCGGCGATGGTGACGTTGCCGCGCGCGCGCAATGTCCGCACGCCGGCCGAAGCTGTGCCGCCACGTCCGCTGAGCCAGGCGAGCAACGTATCGGCGTCGGCGGAGTCCAAGGCACCGGGCCCGGTGAAAGCGAGGCCGTGCCCGGACTGCTTGAGCTGGCCGCTCAAGCTCACTTGGGTCAGCCCCGGCGCGCGTAGTTCGACGCCGTCCAGGCTCCAGCCCGTGGCGTCGAAGCGCGCAACGCCGTGCAGCGATTGGACATTGGTGCCGCCGACCGTCAGGCCGGCGATGCCGACGCCTATCTTGCCCGGCAGCGGCAGCTTGACCGATGCCACGAACGCATCGACGAAACTCTTAACCACAAGGAGCGGCGGCCGGTGCGTCAGGTCGGGCGCGGCGAGCGCGCGATCGACATTGACCTCGAGCGCGGCGATCTCGCCGTCGAAATGCGGCTGCGCGCCGAATGTCAAATCGGCTTTGCCGGTGAAAACCACCGCGCGTTCGTCCGGCCCGTATTGAAAAGTGACGTCGTGCAGCGACGCCGCAGCCGGCGTCGCTCGGATCGTGCCACGGGCATGCCATGGATCGTTCATCACCCGCTGGCCGCTCGACAGTGCGGCGCCGACCGGCCGCGCCAGCGCAATGGTGCCGTCGAATTGCGGCACGCCGCGATCGACGGTGAGCGTGCCGTCGATGTCCGTGGTCAGCGGGTGATTGGACGGATTGACGCCGAGCCTGATCTTGAACCCGTTGTCGGCATCGCCGCGACCGCCGGAAATTCGGTAGCCGTAAATTTCGTCGCCGGCGACGAACGTTCCTTCCCCCCTGAACGGTCCAAGCAGCGAGCGGATGTCGCCGTCGAACGAAAGTTTTTGCAACGTCAGGCGCGAGCCCGACGCGGCATCGGCGAGAACGATGCTGCCGTCTTCGACGCGCAGCCGGGAGACGGACAGATCCTCCGCACGCCAGGTGCGCGTGGGAACCGGCCAGTCGATAGCGCCGGAACGGTCGAGCGCGAGATTGATTTGAGGCGTTACCAGACGCGCCTCGCTGGCTTGGACCTCGCCACGGATGAGCGGACCAAGCCGCACCTCGAGATCAATCGCGCCGGCGCGCAGCAGCGGCTCCCGGCCGGCTTCGCCGATCTCGACGTTGCGCAGCTTGATACGCGGGGTCGGCAGGATGCGGGCGTCGATCGTACCGGTCACACGCACGCTCAATCCGGTGAGGCGGCTCGCCTCGGTCTCGAACGTTGTGCGGAAATGATTCCAATCGACGACGAGCGGCGCCACCAGCGCGGCAACCAGCGCCAGGATGATCGCGATCGCCAATCCGAGCAGCGTCGTCTGCACGGCGCCTCCGACCTTTCGCTAAAATCCGCTTCGGGCGAATCTCGTGCGCCTTTGCCCAAACCTAAATGAGGCCGGCACCGATTGCACGCTTGCCGGCCGGCGTTTGGGCTACATTCGGGGCGATAGTATGTCGCCCCCTCGCGATCAAAGATTAACGATCTTGCCTGGATTCAAGATGTCGAGCGGGTCGAGCGTGCGCTTGATCGCACGCATCGCCGCGAGCGCCGGCTCGCCGTGCTCGGCCAACAGATATTTCATCTTGCCCTGGCCGACGCCGTGCTCGCCGGTGCAGGTGCCGTCCATGGCCAGCGCGCGCTCGACCAAGCGCTGCGACAACGCTTGCGCGCGAGCGACCTCGTCGGCGTCGTCCATGTCCACCAGCAGCGTCAGATGGAAGTTGCCGTCGCCGACATGGCCGACGATCGGCGCCAACAGCCGGCTTTCGGCAATGTCGCGCTGGGTCTCGACGACGCATTCGGCGAGCCGCGATATCGGCACGCAGACATCGGTCGCGACAATCTGCGCGCCCGGCCTGAGCGCCTTGCACGACAGCGCTGCGTTATGGCGGGCCTCCCACAGACGGGTACGATCCTCCTGGCGCGTCGCCCAGTCGAACGGCCCGCCGCCGAACTCGCGGGCGATGTCGGCGAAACGTTCCGACTGCTCGGCTACTCCAGCCGCCGTGCCGTGGAATTCCAAAAACAACATCGGCGTCTCGGGCAGCTCAAGCTTGGAATGAAGATTGACCGCGCGCACCTGCAGCGCATCAAGCAATTCGATGCGCGCCACCGGAATGCCGGACTGGATGGTCAGGATGGTGGCCCGGCAGCACGCCTCGACCGAGGGGAACGGACACACGCCTCCCGATATCGCCTCCGGGATGCCGGCGAGTTTCAGCGTCAGCTCGGTGATGATGCCAAGCGTACCCTCCGATCCGACGATCAGCCGCGTGAGATCGTAACCGGAGCTGGATTTTTTTGCCCGGCTCGCCGTCGTCATCACCTCGCCGTCGGCGAGCACGGCTTTCAACGAAAGTACATTGTCCTTCATGGTGCCGTAGCGCACCGCGTTGGTGCCCGAGGCGCGCGTCGCCGCCATGCCGCCGAGCGACGCATCGGCGCCGGGATCGATCGGAAAGAACACACCCTGATCGCGGAGTTGCTCGTTGAGCGTCTTGCGCGTGATCCCGGGCTCGATGACGCAATCGAGATCCTCGGCGTGAACCGCAAGCACGCGGTTCATATCGCGGAAATCGAGCGAGATGCCACCGCGCGGCGCATTCACTTGGCCTTCGAGCGAGGTACCGACGCCGAACGGGATCACCGGCACGCGCGCCGCCGCGCACAGCCGCACCACCTGCCGCACGTCTTCGGTGGTCTGCGGGAACACCACCGCGTCCGGCGGCTCGTTCGGAATCCAGGTCACCGTATTGCCGTGCTGCTCGCGCACCGCCTGCGAGGTGACGAGGCGGTTGCCGAACAGAGCGGCGAGCGCGGCGATGACGCCGTCCACCGCCTTGCGGTCGCGTTTTTGCTCGGTCTTTGCCTCGGCCACTGCCATCGCGTTGTCTCGCGTCACTCCTCGGGTCTGAAGCCCGATGCTTTAACAGCCGGCGCCCATTTTTCCGAGTCGTCCTTCTGGATGTCGGCGAAGGCGGCCGCAGACGTGCCGGTCGGCTGCAATCCGAACGCCAGGAACCGCTGTTCCACGTCGGGCGACCGCACGGCGTCGACGATCGCCTTGTTGAGCCGCGCGATCACCTCCGGCGGCGTCTTGGCCGGCGCGAACATGCCGTACCAGCCGGACGCGACCAGATCATAGCCCGCTTCGCGCAGCGTCGGCACGTTCGGCAGGAACGGCGAGCGCTGCCGGTTCGAGGTCGCCAGGACGCGGATGCGGCCAGCCTCGGCCATTTGGACCAGGTCGGATGTCGTCGTGATCTCGATCGGGATATGCCCGGCCACAAGATCGGTAAGACCCGCGGCGGAGCCATGATACGGCACCGGACGCAGATCGATCTTGGCGGCACGGCCGAACATCAAGCCCAAAAAATGCGGCAGCGTGCCCGCGCCGGGAATGGCATAGTTCGCATCCGCGGGATTGGCCTTGGCCCAATCGACCAAATCCTTGAGCGTCTTGGCGTCGGTTTGCGGCCCGACCGCAATGCCGAAATCGTACGTGCCCAGCTGGCTCAGCGGCGCGAAATCGGCGATCGGGTCGTAGTCCAGCTTCGTGTAGAAGTGCTGATAGATCGCCAACGGCGCGATCGGCGTCAGCAGCAAAGTGCTGCCGTCGGGCGCTGCATCTTTCACCATTTTGACGCCGATGCGGCCATCAGCACCGGTGCGGTTCTCGACGATCACCGGCCGGCCCAGCGCGCCACTCATTTTATTGGCGATCAAACGCGCCACGGTGTCGCCGGAGCCGCCGGGCGCGAACGGAAAGATGATGCGGATGGGCTGCTCGCCGATCTGCGCGTGCAGCGGGGCGGCAAAAAACGATCCAGCCAGAACCACAAGCGCGAGACGCAACAATCCCGGCATCCTGCTTCTCCCGGTCATCGCTTGTCCCGAAGATAGCCGCTCCACAGCTCCGCAGGTATGTCGGCCTCGTCCCAAACGCCGATCAAAATGCCGCGGCGCGCCGCCTTGCCGCGCGCATTGTCGATCTGTTGTTCCGAGCGGGTGGTGCGTTGCGAGACGCGAAGCCCCCATTGCGCCAGCGCCGCCGAGAGCCGCTCGCATTCGCCGGCATGGGCCGGATCGGTGCCGAGGTCGTGCAACTCGTCGGGATCGTTGACGCGGTCGAACAATATCGGCCGGAAGCCGATCGCGTGGATCAGCTTCCAGCGCTTGTCGGCGATCATGAACAGGCGCGCGTCGCGCGGTTTTAGCCCAAGCTTCGCCGATGCCGGCATCATGCCGTAATCGTATTCGCTGATGGTAAATGATCGCCATGTTGTGGATCGTTCGCCATGCAGCAACCGCAGCAGCGAGCGGCCTTCGAGCCGGTGCGATTGCCGCGCCGGATCGCCGCCGGCAATTTCCAGAAATGTCGGCGCCAGATCGATGGCTTCGACCAATTCGTCGCATACGCTACCGCGCGCTTTGTCGGCGGCCGGCGACGGATCGTAGATGATCAGCGGCACCTTCACCGAGGCATCGTGGAAGAAATCCTTGTCGCCGAGCCAATGGTCGCCGAGGTAATCGCCGTGATCGGCGGTGAAGACGATCATGGTGTTGTCGAACAGTCCGTGCTCTTTCATGTAACCAAACAGCACGCCCATCTGGTCGTCGATCTGTTTGATCAAGCCCATGTAAACGGGAATGACCTCGGCCCGCACTTCATCGCGCGAAAACGTCTTGCTGACCTCGTGCTCCATGAAGGCGCGATAGACTGGATGCGGATCGCGGCGCTCGCTCTCCGAACGCACTGCCGGGATGACATCGTCCGGCCCATACATGGTGTTGTAGGGCGCCGGCGCGATGTAGGGCCAATGCGGCTTGATGTAGGACAGATGCAGGCACCACGGCGCGTCCCCGGCCTCGCGGATGAAATCGATGCCGCGCCGCGTCATGTACGGCGTCTCGGAATCCTCCTCGCGCACCCGCGCCGGCTTCCTCGCATGGCGCATCGCCCAGCCCGAGGCCAGCGTATTGCCTTCGCCGTCGGCGGCGTTGGCCCAATCGTGCCACGGGTTCTCGCCGTCATAGCCCTTGTCGTTGAGATAGCTGTTGTAGCGCGGCCGCCGCGGCGAATAGCGCGCGCCGTCCGGGCCCATGCCGTGCAAACCGTCGTCGCGCTCGTAGGGCTCAAAGCCGCATTCGGCGACGCGTACACCGATGATCGAATCCGGATCGATGCCGAGCCGCGCCATGCCCTCGATGTCGGCCTCCATGTGGGTCTTGCCGACCAGCGCGGTGCGCATGCCGAGCGGGCGCAGATAATCGCCCATGGTCATCTCGCCGACCTTGAGCGGGAAACCGTTCCACGCCGCGCCGTGCGACTGCACATAGCGCCCGGTATAGGTGCTCATGCGCGAGGCGCCGCAGATCGGCGATTGCACATAGGCGCGGGTGAAGCGCACGCCGCGCGCCGCCAGCGCATCGATGTTCGGGGTTTTGAGCCGCGGATGGCCGTAGCAGGACAGATAGTCCCAGCGCAGCTGGTCGCACATGATGAAGAGGATGTTCTTGGCTTTTTTCGACACGAGGCGCGACGATCCCGGATGGCGCTACAAGAGGCGGGTATGCGCTCGACGTTAGCACATCGCTTCAGCCGCCACGAAATTGAGCCTTGCCAAATCCGCCTTGGTCGGCTGCATTGCACGCGCTGATCGCCGGACATGACCATGCTCGAACGGCCCGAAACCGCAATTCCCTCCCCGTTCGTATCCTCGGTGATGCGAGTCGAGCCCGGCTGGATCGACTACAACGGCCATCTCAACATGGCCTATTACAACGTGCTGTTCGACCGCGCGGTCGACGAGGTCTACGAGCTGCTGGGCCTCGGCCTGGCCTATGTGGAAGTCAGCCGGCACTCGACCTTCACCGCGGAAGTGCATGTGCGCTATCTGCGCGAGCTGCACTCGGGCGATCCGGTGCGCGTGACGTTCCAGCTGCTCGACTACGACGCCAAGCGGCTGCACTACTTTGAAGAGCTGCATCACGCCGAGGAAAACTGGCTCTCGGCCACGTCCGAGAACATGGCGCTGCACGTCGATATGGAGGCGCGGAAGACGGCGGCCTTTCCAGCGGAGATTGCCGCGCGCCTTGAGCGTATGAAGGCGGCACATGCCACGCTGCCGATCCCGGATGGCGCCGGACGGCGCATCGCCATGCTGGGAGCAAAGTGACAGGTCCAACCATGGTGACGATCCGCGAGCACAAAATTCCGAGCGCCGACAGCAAGCCCTACATCGCCGTCGAGGGGCCCGATCGCTGCCTCTGGTTCTGCGAAAGCGGCGCCGCAAAGATCGGCCGCCTCGATCCCGATAGCGGTGCATTCATCGAGTTCGCGCTTGCGAACACGAAGGCAACGCCGATCGGCATCACCACCGGCAGCGACGGCAATCTGTGGTTCGCCGAAAAGGCCGCCAACAAGATCGGCCGCATCACGCCGCACGGCGAGATCACCGAATTCGCACTGCCGACGCCAAATGCCGGGCCTGACGGCATCGTCCTGGGTCCCGACGGCAATGTCTGGTTCTCCGAGAGCGAAGTGAGCCGCATCGGCCGGATCACGCCCGACGGACGCATCACCGAATTCGCTGACGGCATCACGCCGGGCGCAAAACCGCTGTCGATCTCGGTGCGCGACGGCGCGCTGTGGTTCAGCGAGGCCGCCGGCAACCGCATCGGGCGCATGACCATGGACGGCAAGGTCACGGAATTTCCGATCCCGAGTCATGACAGCCAGCCGCGCGCCACCGTCACCCATCCCGACGGCAGCATCTGGTTCGTCGAGACTTCGACCAACGCGCTCGGCCGCATCGACCGCGCCGGCCGCATTACCGAGCATCCGGTGCCGACGCCGAACGCGTCGCTGCGCGGCGTCACCGTCGGCGCCGACGGCGATCTCTGGTACACGGCGAACTTCGCCAACAAGATCGGCCGCATGGCGCCCGATGGCACGGTGCGCGGCGAATACGATATTCCGACGCCGAACAGCGGCGCGCGCTGCATTGCGGCGCTCGCCGACGGACGTTTATTCTTTACGCAATACGACGCCGGGCTGATCGGCGAGGTCGTCGTCCGCTAAACACAAATCCTGGGAGAGACATGAAAAAAGCCGCACTCGTCATCGCCTGCCTGGCCGCGTCGTGGCCGGCCGCCGCCATCGCGCAAAATTATCCGACCAAGCCGATCAAGATGATCGTGCCGATCTCGGTCGGCTCGATCACCGATGTCGTGGCACGCTTGACCGCGCAGGAGCTGGAGCAACGGCTCGGCCAATCGGTCATCGTCATCAACAAGCCGGGCGCCGCCATGGTTCTAGGCGGCAGCGAGTGCGCAAAATCGGACCCCGACGGCTACACGCTGTGTGTGGTCAGCCCCGATACCATGTCGTTCAACCCGCTGACCATTCCGAACCTGCCGTACAATCCCGAGAAGGATTTCACGCCCGTCATCGACATGTATCACGTGGTCGAAGGCCTGATGACGCCGGCGGCGTCCGGCATCAACTCCATCGACGAACTGCGCGCCAAGGCGGTGGCGGAGCCGGGCAAGCTCAATTACGGCACGCTCGGCGAGCGCACCACCACCGACGCGTTCCGGCAATGGCTCGGTGAGCATTGGCAGACAAGTCTTGTCGCGATCCCCTACAAGGGCGGCAGCGAGATCATCGCCGCGCTGCTCGGCAACACCATCGACGTCACCAAAATCGGCGTCGGCAACATGACCAGCCAGTTGAAGGAGGGCAAGATCAAGGTCTTGGCGCTACGCGCCTCGCATCGTTCGCCGCAGCTTCCCGATGTCCCGACCTTCGCCGAGGCCGGCTTTGGCGCATTCCCCGGCGGACCGATCTTCTGGGGCGCGGTGGTGCCCAACGGCACGCCGGCGCCGATCGTCAAACGCCTGCACGACGAGCTGCTGGCGATCTTCCGCGGACAAAAGTTCACCGACTTCGCCAACCAGAACTTCCTCGACCCGGCCGCCGGCTCGACCGAGGATTTTGCCGCGTTCCTCAAGAAGGACCGCCAGGACGCCGCCGTGCTGGTCGACAAGTATATGAAGTGACGTCATCGACACCGCGCCAAATAGCGGCGTTCGCGGGCCGCTACGGGCGACAAACGGATGCAGCGATTGCGGCCCGCGACCCCCTCCTTGATCCTCCCCCTTCAGGGGGAGGAATGAGAAAGCCGCTCGCTCTTCCTCCCCCTGAAAGGGGGAGGATAGGTGGGGGTCCGCTGACTCACGGCGTCCACTGACGCAACTGGCCTCAAGCCTCGTAAAAGCCGCGCCCAGATGCCATCTTAGGCGCGTGAGAATCAGCACCATCGGTCACCTTGGCTGACCCTTTGAAGCGCAATATCGAGCCGACAGCACCGTCGGGGCCCGCCCCCGGCGGCATTGCCGCGCGTGCGCAGGCGGGCGCGGGCGCGCCGTATCTGGCTGGCCTTAATCCGGAACAGCGGCTCGCGGTCGAGACGCTCGACGGCCCGGTGTTGGTGCTGGCCGGCGCCGGCACCGGCAAGACTCGCGTGCTCACCGTGCGCATCGCCCATATCCTCGCTACCGGCCGCGCCCGGCCCGGCGAGATTTTGGCCGTCACCTTCACCAACAAGGCGGCGCGCGAGATGAAGACCCGCGTCGGCGACATCGTCGGCGGTGTGGTCGAAGGCATGCCGTGGCTCGGCACGTTCCATTCGATCGGCGTAAAGATCCTGCGCCGGCATGCCGAGATGGTCGGGCTGAAATCCGACTTCACCATTCTCGACGTCGACGACCAGATCCGGCTGCTCAAGCAATTGCTCGAAGCCGAGAACATCGACGAGAAGCGCTGGCCGGGGCGCGTGCTGGCGATGCTGATCGACGGCTGGAAAAACCGCGGCCTCACCCCCGAGCAGGTGCCGCCCGGCGAAGCCGCCGTGTTCGCCAACGGCAAAGGGCTGAAACTCTACAAAGCGTTCCAGGAGCGGCTGAAAATCCTCAACGCCGCCGACTTCGGCGATCTGCTGCTCGAATGCATCCGGCTGTTCCGCGAGCAGCCCGACGTGCTGCGCCAATATCAGGGTCGCTTCAAATTCATTCTGGTGGATGAATATCAGGACACCAACGTGGCGCAGTATCTGTGGCTGCGGCTGTTGGCGCAGCGGAGCGTTCAAGCGGCGACCCCTAGTCTCACCTCTCCCCGGCGGGGAGAGGTCGGCGAGCGAAGCGAGACGGGTGAGGGGGCTCCGGCGGTGCAGAACGATATCGGCAGTACCCCCTCACCCCAACCCTCTCCCCCTCGGGGAGAGGGAGCGCGTGGTGGCGCGCCGGAAAGCATAAGCTCTCCCCTTCCCGCCAAAAACATCTGCTGCGTCGGCGACGACGATCAATCGATCTACGGCTGGCGCGGCGCCGAGGTCGATAATATTTTGCGCTTCGATCACGACTTTCCCGGCGCGAAGGTGATCCGGCTCGAGCGCAATTACCGCTCGACCGGCCACATCCTCGCCGCCGCCTCGCACATCATCGCCCACAATGAAGGCCGGCTCGGCAAGACGCTGCGCACCGACGACGAATTGGGCGAGAAGGTCACCGTCACCGGCTCGTGGGATTCCGAAGAGGAAGCCCGCACCATCGGCGAGGAGATCGAGCAGTTGCAGCGCGGCGGCCAATCGGGCGTACCACACGCGCTCAACGAGATGGCGATCCTGGTGCGCGCCTCGTTCCAGATGCGCGAATTCGAGGATCGCTTCGTCACGCTGGGCCTGCCCTATCGGGTGATCGGGGGGCCTCGTTTCTATGAGCGCGCCGAAATCCGCGACGCGCTGGCCTATCTGCGGGTGGTGAACTCTCCGGCCGACGATCTCGCCTTCGAGCGCATCGTCAACGTGCCCAAGCGCGGGCTGGGCGATGCAACGGTGCAGGTGCTGCACGACCACGCCCGTAAGCGCCGCGTGCCGCTCACCGAAGCCGCGCACGCCATCGTCGAGACCGACGAGCTCAAGCCAAAGCCGCGCGGCGCGCTGCGCGGCGTGCTCGAAGCCTTCGACCGTTGGCGCAAGCAGCGCGATGCCCTGCCGCACAACGAGCTGGCCGAGATCATCCTCGATGAATCCGGCTACACCGAGATGTGGCAGAAGGACCGCTCCGCCGACGCCGCCGGCCGCCTGGAAAACCTCAAAGAGCTGGTCCGCTCCATGGAGGAGTTCGAGAACCTGCAAGGTTTTTTGGAGCACATCTCGCTGGTGATGGACAAAGACAAGAGCGCCGACGCCGACGCCGTCAACATTATGACGCTGCACTCGGCCAAGGGCTTGGAATTCAACACCGTGTTCCTGCCCGGCTGGGAAGAAGGTTTGTTCCCGCACCAGCGCACGCTCGACGACCAGGGCCGCGCCGGCCTGGAAGAAGAGCGCCGCCTCGCCCACGTCGGACTGACGCGCGCGCGCAAGCGTGCAAAGATCTATTTCGCCACCAACCGGCGCATGCACGGCCTGTGGCAGACCAACATCCCGTCGCGTTTTCTGGACGAATTGCCCGAAGCCCATGTCGAAGTGACCGAGGCCCAAGGCGGCTTCGGCGGCTATGGCGGCTACGGCGCCTCACGCTTCGACGCCACCACCGCCTTCGGCTCCAACTACACGACGCCGGGCTGGCAGCGCGCCCAGGCGAAAAAAGGCGGCGGCTTTTCCGAGACCGGCTCGCGCTACGCCGCCCACGACGACAGCGACGGCTTCGACGACGCCTCATCCCCCTCCCCCTGGCGCGCCCGCGAGGAAACCAGCACCCCGCGCCGCCTGCCGCTCACCATCGAAGGCGAGCTGGTGGCCAAATCCACCGGCACCGTCTCCGCCTTCACGCTCGGCGACCGGGTGTTTCACCAGAAATTCGGCAATGGGAATGTGACGGCGATCGATGGCAATAAGCTGACGATCCAGTTCGATCGGGCCGGGGAGAAGCGGGTGGTGGATAGTTTTGTGGAGCGGGTGTGATGATATTACATTTCCACTATGCGTATTTGGAATAAGGTAAAAGCGGCAGCAGCATCGCTCCGCCTTCGCCGAGCCGCTGCACACCAACAGGTCACTCCTGCATGCGCTCACAGACCGATGGATAGATTTGGCTCACTATTGTGCGGCTCAGATCATGGAGAGGGCATCGCGAAGGCTGCCCTCAAACAACTTTCGTCATCAATCGATGATTTTTCCACTCGATGCGTCACCTTTTTAAAAACTCCTAGCGCACCGGACACGCTCGTCTTCGGGCCATTCTGTGCTCGAGCACTTCTAGAGAACAGCTGCGCAGCTCTAGTTGGGCGCCTAGATTCTTTCCGAATACTCTATTTGAGCGAATATCAGAGCCAGCCCGACTATGAGCTAAATAAACGTCCAAAATCGGCATTTCTTGGCTGGGAGACGTCGTACCTGAAGAGAAACAAGGACAATCTCTTTGGAACCCAGATTACGAAATCCATAAAATTAGTCGCGCACTTTTCTCCCCGCATCTGGAACATGTATACTGGAAGCCAGCGGTAGAAAAGTTATTGGATTTTGTTTCTTCATATAAATCCGAACCTGGACTAACGGATATTCTTGCCATCGATGCAGAAAAATATATTCCCAGCGTCAAAGGGCGGGGTCTTCAACTTTATTCCACGCTTTCAAAGGGGGTCCATTGGGAGTTTTTTACGACTCCGCTGGTATTCGACGAGACGACCGTCACAACAGCAATTCGGGATACGTTGCTGCTATTGAGCCATCTCGGCCTGACATCGCATTTTATTCCCACAGCCTATGCTTCGCTTTCTGCGAAAGACGCGGTCGAAAGCTATCTTGCTATTAGAAAGGAAATCCCGTGAGTGGGCCCCAGATCGACGAAGCAGAATCCGGACTAATTCTCGCGGCGGAGGAGTGCCCGCCAGAATATTTTAGGCAATATCACAGTTTCTCTTCTCACGATGAAATTATTCTGAAAAAGCTGATTGCTCACGGCCCTGTCTTACTTCGAGGAGGACGAGGTAGCGGCAAGAGCGCGCTCCTAATCGAAGCACACAGACGAATGCGGGAAATCCCAAATGTATTTTCTGTCTATGTAAGTTTGCGCTATCTTCCGCTGCTACAGTCTGACGGAGCCGAATACATCGAGCACTTCTGCAACATCCTTTCTCAGGCAATTCAGAAAGAAATAGGCTACCGAAACATTCCGTATGATTTTGGCCTTGCCTCCGATCAAGTTTCGCTACAGTTAGGTCTTACTAGCCTTGCGCAGGCTACAAGCAAACGCGTAGTCCTCCTTTTTGACGACGCTGCCCATATTGGGCGTGAAAAACCACTGGAAGTATTTTTCGATCTATTCAGGACTATTTCAAGTAGCCTGACATCATGCAAGGCGTCCATTTATCCCGGAGTGACAAAGTTTGGAATTCGGTTCGATGTATTTAATGACTCTACGGTTGTGGACATAAGCAGGTCGGATGTTTCAACCGACCCCCAATTCTTTCCCGAAGTCATTCGCACCCGATATCCAAGACTGATGGATCGGTCGATTTACTCAGATCGACTATCCCCCGCACAATTTGCAAATCTTCTTGGGCGCGCAGTCGTCGGAAATCTAAGAGGCTTTATTTTAGCCTGCAACCGTTTCGCTGAGTATGATCGCGTAAGCATTCCAAACGTGACAAAATGCTTTTTGGAAATGGCCACCGATTACTATTGGCCTCTCATGGAAGAGGTCGCACCAAAGCTTGGTGTCTATGAGCCTCTCATAGATCCCGCGCGGGACGTGGTGGAGGCGATTCTTGAGCACGTAGCCAAACCTATCAAGGAACGGACCCGTAATGTTGCGCAAGACCGCGTTCTAATCCATCGGCAACTGGTAAATCAGTACGCAAAAATCTTTGAAATTCTTGAATACCTTGGTTTTTTGGATCGTCGAGAGGCATCGCGAGCATTGAAATCAGGCGGAAGAGGCCCTGTATTCGCAATAAATCTTTGTAACCTTTTGGATTCCATCCCTTCTCAACGACTAACAATTGAAATGATTGATGATTGGGTCAACGGTACTCCGGAGAACGCCGAAATTCACATTTCGAGCCAAGTTTTTGGCTCAATAAAGCTACCGGTCTTGGCTAGTGAGCATGGATTAGCCATACTAGAAAAGCCCGTCGGAGTATTAGCAAAGTCCCGCGCGTATCCCTATGGTCTTACCGACGATATGATAGAGCGACTTGAAGGTGCCGGCATTGTGACCGTGGGCCAACTCGCTCAAACAGCCGACCATGAGTTGGACAGAATTGATTACATCGGCGCTGCGAAGATTATGCGGATAAGAGCGGTCCTCTACCAAGCGATTTGGATGTGATCGCGCGACGCGCGTTCGAAGAGCTAGAAGGCTGACTTGACCGCGCGGGACAGCAAGGCATTGGCAGCCGTTCTGAAGGAGATCACGGCGCAATGGCAAAGAAAGTGAAGAAAAACCGCAAAGCTAGGCCAAGTCTTGCCGATGACATTTTCGCGAGCCTCAATGAGGCGCTGAAATATGCACGCGGCGAAAAGGCCGATGTGATCGTGCATCGCGTCACGCCGAGCGCCACCGACGCGCGCGAGGCGCGCATAAAGCTCGGCCTGTCGCCGAGCCACACCGACGCGCGCGAAGCCCGGCACAAGCTCGGCCTCTCGCAGCGCGAATTCGCGTCGCTCGTCGGCACGGCGGTCGGCACTGTGCGCAAGTGGGAACTCGGCACGCGCCGCCCGTCCGGCGCTGCGCGCACCTTGATCGAGGTCATCAAGAACGAACCGAAAGCCGTCCGCCGGGCGATCGCCAAGAGAAATTCGGCGGCGTGAAGCCAATCTCGATCTACATCGACGCTAGCTCCGTCAGCGCCGCTATCGCGGATAAGGATAATACGACACGCCGCGGGCCGGCTGTCTGCCGGGCGGCGGCGGCGGCGGCGGCTGATTATAACCGGATGAGCCGAACCAGCCGCCGAAGTGCCCGAAGAGCCCGCCGTCATCGCGCGCGATGTTCACCTTGGGCGACGGCGCGCGGGTGATAAAGCCACCCTGCGGCTGGTTGTTCAACACCGCGACGAATTCGGTGCGATAGTTGGTCTCGCTCGACAGCGGCTCGTCCGAGATGATGATCGAGGACAGCGGCACTGCCGTCGGCGCGATCTTGTCGAGCACTGCCTCCGGGAAGGTGATGCGGTCGAGCGCGTCCTTGGCGTTGTCGCCGTTGTCGATCGAAACCTCGGTCCAGCGCAGACCGCCGCCGTCGCGCGCCACCGCGGTGAAGATGTGCGTGCCGATCGGCTTGTCCGGATCCTTGATGGTGACCGGGAACTCCTGGCTGAAGTCGTACAGCTCGCCGCCGTCCGACCATTTCTTGTGCGTGGCGCGCCGCACGTAAAGCTTCTGCGTCGCACGGCTGATGTAGATCGACACCGGGACGCCGGCGAGCTTCGCGGCCGTTGCGGCGCTGGCGGTCGCGACCCGCTTCGCCTCGGTGGCCTTGGCGGCGGCTTCCGCAGCCGCGGCGGCATCCTGCTTCGCTTTCAGGTCGGCCTTGGCGGTGTCGAGCTGTTCACCCAGCGCCTGCGCTTTGGCCGCGGCCTTCTGCTGCGCGTCCTGCGCCGCGGCCAGCGCTGCGGCCTTGGCCTGATCGGTCATTTTCGAGTTGGCGTTGGCGGCGGCGAGCATTTTCTCGGCATGGGCGAACTCGGCATCGGCGCGGGCCTTGAGCGGCGTCAGATTGCGCACCGCCGCAAGCGCCGCGGCGGCCGCACGCTTGGCCGGCGCGACAGCGGCCTTCGCCGCGGCTGCCGCCTTGGCGGCATCGTCCGCCTCGCGGGCAGCCGCCGCGGCGAGCGCCGGCGCCGCGTCAATCACATCCTGCTTCGGCACGAACAGGGCCGGATCGGAAAACGCCACCGGCTCGGAGTCCGTCGGCGAAATAATCACCCGCATCCCCATGGGCGCCTTGTCGAACACCTTGGCGGCGAAATCGAACGGCATGCGAATGCAGCCGTGCGAGGCGGCGTAGCCGGGCAGCGGGCCGCCGTGCAGCGCGACGCCGTTCCAGGTGATGCGCAGCATGTTCGGCATCGAAGCGTCGTCATAGAGGCTCGAGTGGTGCTCCTTGTTCTTCTCGAGGACGGCGAACACGCCGGCCGGCGTCTCGCGTCCGGTGGTGCCGGTCGAGACCGGCGCCCGCAGGATCCAGCCGTCGGCGTCGTAGAAGGTCACCTGCTGGCTCTTGATCGACACGATGGCCATGATCGGGTCTGCCGCCGGGCGCGGAGCCGTCATCTGGGTCGGGTGTGCGGCAGCCGCCTCCCTGGCGGCGGCCGGCAGCGCGGCCAATGCGGTTAGCGCGGCCATGGCCGAAAGCGCCACAATGGCGGCAGATGCGCGTAAACCCGCGGCGCGAACGCGAGTGGATCGCACCGGCATTACTCGATTGGTCATTCCATTCCTCGGTTGCAGCGGGAATCCCGGACGGCGCCCAAAGGCTGACCCCGAGTCATAACATAAGTTAGCCATTCTTACGGCTTGCTGAAGGCAACCAGCGCCCAGTGGTTTGTGTCGCATGCAGGCCCGATCCGGTTCGAGTCGGCAAATGACATATGGTAGCAGAATAAGATGATCGCCCTCTTCATCGATGCCGACGCCTGCCCGGTGAAACAGGAGGTTTATCGCGTTGCCGAGCGACATGCGCTCAAAGGCACGGACCTCAAGGTCTTCGTCGTCACCAACAGCCCCATCGCCGTGCCCCGCGATCCGCTGATCGAGCGCGTCGTTGTCGGCTCAGGCATGGATGAGGCGGACAATTGGATCACCGAGCGCGCGGGCGCCGGCGCTATCGTGATCACGGCGGACGTACCGCTGGCGAGCCGCGCCGTGAAGGCGGGCGCCGAGGCGATTGCGCCGAACGGCCGCGCCTTCACCGCGGACTCGATCGGCATGACGTTAGCGACGCGCAACCTGATGGATTCGCTGCGCAGCGCCGGCGAGGTCACCGGCGGCCCAAAACCGTTTTCGCCGCGTGATCGCTCCAGTTTTCTCGCGACGCTGGATCAGACCATTGTGCGGCTCAAGCGGGCGGGGTTCGGTCAGGCGGAGGGTTAGCCGGCTGCGGTGAAACCAAGCGGTGGCGGGATGTTTGATCCGGCAAGAATGTCCTCCCCCTGAAAGGGGGAGGACGCGAGCGAAGCGAGCGAGGTGGGGGTCCGCGGCGGCGACGCCTGCGCAAGCTTTGAGGCCGCGGACCCCCACCCTACCCTCCCCCTTTCAGCGGGAGGAAAATAATTTCGCTAAGAGAAAAGTCGCCATGATCCGCAAGCTCCCGTCCGGCAAATATCGTCTCTATTCGCGCAAGAAGAACCCGAAGACCGGGCGGCGCCGCAATCTCGGCACCTTCGCCAGCCGCGCCGCCGCCGAGCGCCATGAACGTGCGGTGCAGTATTTCAAGCGGCATTAAGCACGCTCGCCTTTGCGCCCGCCGGCCGTGCTAAGCATTTTCTCGGAGAGGGAAATGCTCACCAACAGCCGGGACATCAGACGCCGCCTTGAACAGGAGGGCTGGATTCTCGAACGCGTTGCCGGCTCGCATCACGTGTTCAAGCACCCGCAAACCCGCGCAACCGTCGTTTTACCCCATCCAAAGAAAGACTTGGGGCGCGGACTGGTTCGTAATATCTATAAGCGAGCTGGCTGGCAGCCCGATTGAGAGCGCCCATGGCCTATTACGTTGCCATTGTTGAAGACGCCGGGCCCGACAAAGCCGTCGGCATCTGGTTTCCCGACCTTCCAGGCTGCTTTTCGGCTGGCGATGATATCGACGATGCATTGCGCAATGCTCACCAGGCGCTGGCACTTTACGCCGCAGCCGAAGCGCGGGAGGGACGCACTCTTCCGGACCCTCGCTCCTTGTCAGCGTTGAAGTCTGATCCGGGCGTTGTGCCCGACCTGCGCGATCACATGGTTGCGCTTGTAGCACTCCGCGAGAGCCCGGCAGAAGCAGCGGAATAACGCCGGTCAGGCGACCGAACTGTTTTCGCCGCAATCCGTTCACCATTTCGCCGGGCGGCGGCTTTATGCTCTTGATTTGAACCATTCGCCCGCGAGACACTTCTAACAACCGGGCCCCTTCCGTCCCATCAGGTGTCAACGATGCGTTCCGTCACTCTCGTCCCCGCTTCGCTCATCGCCGCAGCCCTGGCGCTGCCGTGCGCCTCGGTCGCGTTCGCCACTATCGATATCGCCATCGACAAGAACACGCAGCAGATGTCGGTCGCGGTCGACGGCGCGCAGCGCTACACGTGGCCGGTGTCGACCGGCCGGCCCGGCTACGACACGCCGAACGGCACCTTCAAGGTCAACCGCATGGACGCCAACCACTTCTCCCAGGAGTGGGACAATGCGCCGATGCCGCACACCATGTTCTTCGATATGCACGGCCACGCCATCCACGGCTTCTCCGATGTCGCGCATCTGGGGCTCGCGGTGTCGCACGGCTGCGTGCGGCTGGCGCCGGCCAATGCCACCGTGCTGTTCAGCCTGGTGAAGGCCGAAGGCATGGCCAATACCAGCGTCACCGTCACTGGCCGCACGCCGGGCGGCGACAACGGCCCGGTGGCACGGGACCGCCTGCCCGACAACGAAACCGTCTATTCGCCGCAGCCGCCGCCTGGTTATGGTCAACAACCGCCGCCGGGTTACGGCCCGCCTCCGCCCGGTTATGGCCAGCAGCAGCCTGGTTATTATAGCCAGCAACAGCAGCCAGGCTACAACCAACCGCCACCGCCCGGTTACAGCCAACAGCAGCCGGGCTACGCCCAACAGCAGCTTCCGCCCCAGCCGCCGCCCGTCTACGGCCAGCAGCCATATTACGGCCAGCGCACTTACGGGCAGGGCTACTACACCCAGCCCTCTTATGGGCAGCAACCGCAGCCGTACTACGGGCAGCAGCAGTATTACGGCCAGCCGCAGCCCTACTACGGGCGCTAGTTCACGCCGTATTGAGCGGGCGCGGTCGAGGCGTCGTCTTTCCGCCGCCAAAAATGGAATAGGCTCTCCCTCCCGCTGTTAATTTTGCAGCGGATGCAATTCCGTTGGAGGAAACACAACAATGTCGCTTGCTCATCGTCTCGGCTTTGCCGCCATCGCCTGCCTGTTCGCCGCGCCGCTTCCCGCCGGGGCCGCGCTCATCATGCACAAGGATCTGTCGCTCGACATCGCCAAGACGATCGCCGAGGGCGCGATCGCGGCGTGCAACGCCAAGGGCTACGGCACGTCCGCCGTGGTCGTCGATCGCGATGGCATGACGATCGTGGAGATGCGCGCCGATACCGCCTCGCCCCACACCCTGGAGAACGCGCGGCGCAAGGCCTACACCGCGATGACCTTCAAGCAACCGACGGCGGAATACGCCAAGAAGCTGTTGGATCCCGCGTCGGTCGCGCACCAGCAGGTGACCTTGCCGAACGTCATCGCCATTCCCGGCGGCCAGCCGATCAAGGCCGGCAACGACGTGATCGGCGGCATCGGCGTCTCCGGCTCGCCGGGCGTCGATGACGATTGCGTCAATAGCGGGTTGGAGAAGGTGAAGGACCAGCTGCAGTAAGAACGCGCATCATCGTCATGGCCGGGCTTGTCCCGGCCATGACGAACGCCGTTCACATCGGCTTCTGATATTTCAGCACGAAGGAATCGACCGGCGACGGCGGCCGGTTCGAGGAGAAGTCGCGGGTATCGCCGGGCACGTGCCAAAAATCGCCTGCGGCGACGAATTTGAAACCGGCCGTTTCGAGCTCCTTGCGCACGATGGCCTCGTCGATGCGATGCAGCGACTTGCCGACGGAAATGTCGGCGCCGGCTGCCGCCGAATGATCGGCGAGCACCAGATAGCCGCCGGGTTTCAGCGCCGCGAACATTTTGCGGTCCATCTGCGCGCGATCCACGTTCATGTAGGTCGTGTCGTGGTAGTAGAACAGAAACGTGATCAGATCGAGATTGCTCATTTCAGGGGAAATGGGATCGTCGAACGGCCGGAAGTCGGCGGCGGCGTCGCTCATGGCCGGCGTTTTCAGCCGCGCATTGAAATTGTCGATCGCTTTCTGGAATCCGTCGGCGGGGAATTGGCCGTACACCTTGCCGTTCGGCGCCACCGCGCGCGCCATCAATTCGGTCGAGTAGCCGCCGCCGGCGCCCATATCGAGCACCGTCATGCCGGGGCGCGGGCCGGCGAATTTGAGCAGCGGCAGCGGATCGCGGCGCTTGTCGGCTTCGCGGTCGGCGTCGCTGCGATCGGACGCGGCGATCAGCGCGGCGTAATCGGGCGTGGCTTGCGCTTTCGCATCGCGCACGCCGGCGCCGCAACAAAGAACAACGCCAAGCGTGAGGACGGCAAATTGCCTGGCTGCGCGATCAGCTAACATTTCATTCTCCCGGCATTGGCACGATGGGCCAGCACCATGAACCCGTTACGACAGTTACACCAGAGCACCGCGCGTTATTCCCGCGTGCATGTTACGCGGCGCCCAATTCTTATTTGGCAGTCATGATCCGCGCTATGATCGGCTGCCACTTGTCGATCTCGCTTTGAAAATATTGCGTGACTTCGGCGGGACTCATGGCCTTGGTCTCGATGGCATCCTGCTCCATCAGCTTGCGCATTTGCGGCCGGTCCATGGCGTTGACGACTTCGTGATTGATGCGCGCGACGATGTCCGGCGGCAATCCGGCCGGACCGGACAGCGCGAACCACGTGGTCGCGACCAGTTCCGGATAGCCAAGCTCGCGGAACATCGGTACGTTCGGCAATTGCGGCAGCCGCGCCGATGCCGACACGACCAGCGGCAACAGCGCGCCGGCGCGAACATGCTCGCTGACGCTCGAATAGGTCAGCATGCCGACCTTGACGTGGCCGGCAATGAGATCGAGCACCGCATTGGCGCCCCCCTTATAGGCGACGTGAACAAGCTTGATGCCGGTCTTGGCGGCGAGATATTCGGCGACCCAGTTGCCGACCGTGCCGACGCCGGCGGAGACATATTCGATGCCGGCGCTTTCGCCTTTCGCCCGTGCCATGAAATCGGCGAACGAGCGCACGCCGAAATCCGGATGCACCACGAAGGCGTTCGGCGCGCCGCCGAAAAACGCGATATGGGTGAAATCGCGCATCGGATCGAAGCTGACATTCTTGTTCATTGCCGGCCCGAGCACGTGGGTCGGGATGCCGGAGACGGCCAGCGTGTAGCCGTCGGGTTTCGCCCGCGCGACCTCCTCGGTGCCGATCATGCCGCCGGCGCCGACTTTGTTCTCGACGTAGAACTGCTTGCCGAAGGCGTTGCTCAAAGCGTCGGCATAAAACCGGCCGAACGTATCCGCCGCGCCGCCTGCGGAAAACGGCACCACGATGCGCACCGGCCGTTCCGGCCACTCGCCGGCTGCGGCGGCGAAAGCAGACGGCGCCAGCACGCTAGCGGCCAATCCGCCGACAACGGTACGCCGGTCCATCATCTGGCTTGGTCCTCCGGGCTCGATTGCAGATGAGATGCCACCAGAGTGGAACCTTGCGGTGGAGATGCTTGGGGAATGATTTGGCATAATCCTTGGGATAAAAGTGTGTGACGCTGTGAATAATTGGTAGTGTCTCAGTTTGATTATGGCAGTTGGCCTAAGGGTGTTCCGCCTTCGACAATCTCGATAAATGCCATCAAGGTGCCAGAAAGCGCATCCCCGTAGATTTTCGGGTGCAGACTTGTATCCTCAATCGTTGTAGTCGGGGGCCTGCCGAGCACCTCTTTCAACGCGGTAATGAGGCGGTTCCTTTTTTCGTCGTCCATCCGCACTACCAAGACGCTAATTACTGCGTGATGAGCTGCTTGTATGCCCGCCATTCGGGCAATCGTCCTTGAGAGATTGTCGATTGTCTCGATTTCTTTTTTCGTAGCAACTGAACGTCCAAAGAAATTGAACATGGTCGTCTCTCCCCATCGCGCCTTGCCAAGCTTACCGCTAAGCATTACCATATGGGCGGATGACCTTCTACGTGTTCTATGGAAAGCCTCGCCGCCGCACTCGCGTACACGACGCTGAGTGCAAGCATTGCCGCTACGGCCAAGGTCAGGAGAACCAGCACAAGACTGGCTCAGAGGCGACCGGCTGGCTCGGTCCCTTTGACACACTAAGGGAAGCGGAAAGGCAGATGAATAGGTTTGGCTTTAAGGATTCCGGTCATTGCCAGACATGTCTAGGAGCGTGAATGCCAAGAGGCCCCAAAGGCGAAAAGCGTCCCGCCGATGTGAACAAGAACGCCGTCCTGATCGCCAAGATCGCGACGGGCGAGGCTGCGGATGACGTGCCGACGCCCGAATCGGAGGGCAAGAATGCCGCCGCTGTCGCCTTGGGGCGCATGGGCGGTAAGGCCCGGGCAGCTTCTATGTCAGCCAGGAAACGCAAGCAAATTGCGAAAAAGGCGGCCGAGAAACGCTGGAAAAACGTGCGTTAGGGAATAATTTACGGAATATTTTTCTTGTTTTTTGTCGTCGAAGGAGTATCCTCCTGACTGACTTGGGGAGGAACCGACCATGACCGACGACCGTTCAATGAATGAAATACTCGATGCATTGGGCGACGCGGAGCTTGATGAGTTGGCTGATATCGTTCGGGCTGGTCATTCCAGGTACATGGCTTATCGACCGGAAGACCTTATTGAGTTGGACGTGAGAGCCCAATCGACATGCACGTATTGCCATATGCATGCAGAAGCCGATCGTCGCCTCTTGGACAGGGCGGCCGTCCGACCTTTGGAAATCCGCGGTCTTAAGCTCTGGCTTTACGAACGGGCAGACGCTGTAATCCGCCTGAAGAAGATGGATGAGGACGGCAAAACGCGGAACTACCCAACAAAGCAGGCTCGTGACTATGATGCGCAACGTCAGCTTCCGGACCTCCCGTTGCCGCCTATACGGCTGACGGTTGGATATTGGCTTGATGCGACAGGTCAAATAATCAATCGCGTGCAAATTGCTCGACCAAACGGTCGACGTGTTCCCACTTGGTGTGCGGCGGTCGTGCCAAAAGAAGACCGTAAGGCAGGCGAACGTATCTGGGTTGACGTAACTCGGCAGAAGCGTTTCGGCGGCCTGTAAGGTCCGCTGTCATGGAAGAGTTCAACCATCACATGATGATTCTCGCGCGGGATTCGCGCGGGATGACGCAGGCCGATCTGGCATCGAAGATAGGTGTCATGCAGGGGACGCTGTCCAAATACGAGACTGGCTTTCATCCTCCGCCCATGGATTTTGTGGCTGACCTTTCGGAAGCACTCAATTATCCCATGGCATTTTTTCACGAGGCGGGCCGCCCATACGGTTTGCCTCCATTTCACTATCGACGTCGTAAAAAACTATCGGCGAAGGCGCTCGCTCGAATCGTGGCCGAAATGAATATTCGGCGCATGCATCTCACGAAGCTGTTGATTTCTTTCGATTGGAAGACAAATGCATTTATTCCCGAAATTGATGCCGATGAATATCAGGGACGCAGCAAGACGCCTTTTACTACCGAGCGCGCCGCGCGGGCTGTGCGCGAGATGTGGATGCTCCCTGCCGGACCAATCCCAAACATGGTGGATCTGATTGAAGAAAACGGGGGCATCGTCATTCCGTGTGACTTTGGCACTGATTTAATCGATGCCATGAGCCAGCGGATCGAAGGGCTACCGGTACTGTTTTTTGTGAATGTGAACGCTCCGTCTGACCGTTTGCGTCATACGCTGGCGCATGAAATCGGCCACATGGTTCTGCACACAGTGACCGTTAAGAGCGACGAAGAAATGGAAACTGAGGCAGATGAGTTCGCTGGTGCGTTCTTGCTGCCAGCGGACGAAATTCGACCTCAGCTGCGGCGTTTCGACTTAAGACAACTGGCGAATCTCAAACTCTATTGGAAGGTTTCGATGGCGGCTTTGGCCGTTCGCGCAAACCGTCTCAATCTTATTACGCCTTATCAAAACAAGATGTTTTGGATTGAGATGGGCAGGCTTGGGTATCGAAAGCGCGAGCCGAATGAGCCGCCAAAGGAGAGGCCAGGTCTCCTTCGGCAGATGATCGCCTTTCATATGAAGAAGCTTGGTTACAGCGCGGTGGAGATGGGAAAGCTGCTGCATCTCAAAGCGTCTGAATTTGCGTCTATGTATAGGAACGAAATCCCAGAGATTGCGCCCGGGGAAGTGCGGCCAAGGTTGCGGTTGGTTAAGTGAACCTTTTAATTGACGCTAAGCATTAAAGTTCATATCATGCGGGGCATGAACAAGCTCCCATTGGAAAAGCGCGTCCAAATCCTCACCATGCTGGTCGAGGGATCGTCGATGCGTTCGGTGTCCCGCGTGTGCGGCGTATCGATCAATACGGTCACAAAGTTACTGGTGGACGCCGGAACGGCCTGTGCGGCCTTCCACGACGAAAGGGTCCGCAACGTCACGGCCAAGGCCGTCCAGTGCGATGAGATTTGGTCGTTCAGCTACGCCAAGAACAAGAACGTAAGGTTCGCCAAGGCCGCGCCAGAGGCGGCGGGTGACGTGTGGACGTGGACCGCGATTGACGCGGACTCCAAGCTGATCGTTTCCTGGCACGTCGGTGACCGCAGCCAGCACACCGGCGTTTCGTTCATGGGCGATCTTAAGGCCCGGCTGGCCAATCGCGTGCAACTCACCACGGACGGCCACAAAGCCTATCTGCGGGCCTTGGAGGCGGTCGATTTTGATGCCGACTACGCCATGCTGAACAAGATTTTTGCGACCGATTACGCTGGGCCGGGCCGCTACAGCCCGCCCAAATGCATCGGTGCGATCAAGAACCCGATCATGGGCAACCCCGATCCGGCGCTGGTCAACACGTCATTTGCCGAACGTCAGAACTTGACCATGCGGATGGCAATGCGCCGTTTCACGCGATTGACCAATGCATTTTCAAAGAAATTCGAAAACCATTGCCACGCGCTGGCGCTGTACTTCTTTTGGTACAACTGGGTTCGTAATCACAAGACGTTGGGGGTAACTCCGGCGATGGCCGCTGGCCTCGTTCAAACCCCGATGAAATTCACAGATTTGCTCACAGCAATGGACACCGACGAACAGAACCGATTAGCCGAGAAACGTCAGGCGATTATCGATGCTTCCGAACAATCATCCCCGCCACAATCAAACTGAGACACTACCGAATAATTTGGCCAAAGCACGCCCCTATTCAATTTGCGCGCAGGTTGTGAATTGCGGGCAAAATTTGGAAAATGCCGACAAAACAATGATTTCCCGCCCGCCTTTGCGCTTATCGACCGCCATTGCGCTACTCGAAACCGATGAACAATCGGCACACCGGGTCGCCGATCTTGCCGCCGAAAGTCTTCCTGCCGACGAAATTGCGGTGGCCCTTGTGGATATCGGCACCGGCCGCTGGCGGGTGGCGATGCATTTTCGTGCCGCGCCCGATGAAAAAATGATACGCGCGCTGACCGCCGCGGCCGCAGGCAACGCTGCCGCCGACGCGCTGCGCTTCGAGCGCCTCGCGGCGACGGATTGGGTGCGCGAAAGCCTCGCCGGATTGGCTCCCGTCACCGCCGGCCGCTTCGTCGTGCACGGCGCCCACGACCGCGCCCGCGTACCGTTCAATCGCATCGGCATCGAGATCGAAGCAGCGCTGGCTTTCGGCACCGGCCATCACGGCACCACGCGCGGCTGCCTGCTCGCGCTCGATTCGCTTTGCAAGTCGCTTCCACGACGGCGCATCCTCGACATTGGCACCGGCTCGGGCGTGCTCGCCATCGCTGCCGCCCGCACCTTGCGGCAGCGCGTGCTCGCAACCGACATCGATGGCGCCGCCGTGCGCGCGGCCCGCGCCAATGCCGCGCTCAATCGCGCCGGCAGTTTCGTCGAGGTGGTAAAAGCGGACGGCGTCACCGGAGCAAAACTCCGCGAGCGCGCGCCCTACGATCTCGTCCTCGCCAATATCCTGTTGCGGCCGCTGCAACGCCTCGCCGCGCCGCTGACGCGGCTCACCGCGCCCGGGGCGCGTGTCGTTCTGTCCGGCCTGCTGGCGTCCCAGGCCAATGCCGCCATCGCGGCCTATCGCGGCTTGGCGATCGAGCGGCGGATCGATCTCGACGGCTGGACCACGCTGGTCTTGGTCCGCCGCCAGCGGCCCCGGGCCAGCGTTGCCCGAGGCGCCCCGGCCTCATAGATTGCGCTCATGTTCGAGGCTCATTTCCAGTCGTTCGAGGATCGCAGCGAGCGCACCGAAAGCGCGCCGCGGGTGGCGGCGCTGCGGGCGGAACTTGCCAAGCGCGGCCTCGACGGTTTCATCGTGCCGCGCGCCGACCGCTTCCAGAACGAATATGTACCGCCGTGCGCCGAGCAGCTGGCCTGGCTCACCGGCTTCACCGGCTCGGCCGGCATCGCCATCGTGCTCGCCGACCGCGCGGTGATCTTCGTTGACGGCCGCTATCAGGTGCAGGTGCAGGAGGAAATCGACAGCACGATTTTTTCCGTCGAACACGTGGTGGAAAATCCGCCGACGCTGTGGATCGAAAATAATCTGCCGGCGCAAGCAAAACTCGGCTATTCGCCTTGGCTGCATACGGTCGAAGGTGCCGAGCGGTTTGCCAAAGCCTGCGCCGCTGCGCGCGCCATGCTAGTTCCGGTTGAAGACAATCCGATCGACGCCATCTGGACCGACCGGCCGCAGCCGCCGCTCGGCGCGGTGGTGCCGCACGATCTGCGCTATGCCGGCGAGACTACCGCGGACAAGCTCAAGCGCCTGCACGCCGAGATGCAGAAAATCTCCGCCGACGCGCTGGTGGTGTCCGACCCGCAGAATGTGTCGTGGCTGTTCAACGTCCGCGGCAGCGACGTGCCGCACACGCCGGTGGTGCTGGCCTTCGCCGTGGTGCCGAAAGCGGGACGCCCGGCGCTCTATGTCGATCTGCGCAAGCTCGGCAACGATATGCGCTCCCGTCTCGAGGAGATTGCCGAGCTGCGCACCAGCGCCGCCTTCGAGCGCGATCTGGCCGAGCTCGGCAAGGAGCATCGCGCTGTGCGGCTCGATCCCGCGACCTGCGCCGAGGCGATCGCGCGCCTCGTGGTCGAGAACGGCGGCGAGATCGTGCGCGGCAGCGACCCGATCGCGCCGATGAAGGCGGTGAAGAACGCGACCGAAATCGCCGGCGCCCGCGCGGCGCAACTGCGCGACGGCGCCGCGGTGACGAAATTTCTGGCCTGGTTCGACCGCGAGGCGCCGCGCGGCTTGACCGAGATCGACGCGGTCGAGGCGCTGGAGAGCTTTCGCCGCGACAGCGGGCTGTTGAAGGACGTTTCGTTTCCGACCATCGCCGGCGCCGGGCCGGACGGCGCCATCGTGCATTACAGGGTCACCCGCAAGAGCAATCGCCGCATCGCGCCGGGCGAATTGTTCCTGATCGATTCCGGCGGCCAATACGAGGACGGCACCACCGACATCACCCGCACCATCGCGGTCGGGACGCCGAGCCCCGACATGCGGCAAAAATTCACCCTCGTGCTCAAGGGCCATATCGCGTTGGCCCGTGCGGTGTTTCCCGAAGGCACGTCCGGCGCACAGCTCGACACCTTGGCGCGGCAATATCTGTGGCAGGCCGGTGTCGATTTCGACCACGGCACCGGCCACGGCGTCGGCAGCTATCTGTCGGTGCACGAGGGGCCGGCGCGGATCGCAAAGCTCGGCGGCGCGGCGCTCAAGCGCGGCATGATTCTATCCAACGAGCCGGGCTATTACCGCACCGGCGCCTACGGCATCCGCATCGAGAACATGATCCTGGTGACGGAAGCAGCCCTCGTCATCGGCGCGGAAAAGCCGCTCAACGCCTTCGAGACGCTGACCTTGGCGCCGATCGACACCCGGCTGGTCGAGCCGGCGCTGCTCGGCGTCGACGAGATCGTCTGGTTCAACGCCTATCACGCCCGCGTGCGCGATACGCTCGCCTCATCGCTCGACACCGCCACGCGCGCTTGGCTGATCACCGCGACGGCACCGCTTGCGCGCGCGTGACAGCATCGGCCTCAGCGGATGAGCTTCACCCACTCATCCTCGGTCAAGACTGCAACGCCGAGCTTCTTCGCCTCCGTGAGCTTGGAGCCGGCGCCGGGGCCGGCGACGACGTAGTCGGTCTTCTTCGACACCGAGCCGGACACTTTGGCGCCGAGCCGTTCCGCGGACGCCTTGGCCTCGTCGCGGGTCATTTGCTCCAGCGTGCCGGTGAACACCACGGTCTTGCCGGCGACGGCGGAGTCCGCGCGCGGCTTCTCGGCGTCGCGGATTTTCACTTGCTTCACAAGCCGGTCGATGCGCCTGACATTGTGCGCCTCGCTGAAATATTCGCCCAGACTTTCAATCACCGTATCGCCAATCTGATCGAGCGCATCCATTTCTTCTTTCGTTTCAGCATCGTCTTTGGCGAGCTTGAGGCAGGCCTCATGGAAGGCTTGCCAACTGCCGTAGCCGCGCGCCAGCGCCACCGCCGTGGTCTCGCCGACATGGCGGACGCCGAGCGCATAAATGAAACGTTCCAGCGATATCTCGCGTCGCGCCTCGATGGCGCCGAACAGATTGCGCACCGAAGTTTCGCCAAAGCCTTCGACCTCTTCGAGATGAATTTTCTTGTTGCGCTCTTCCAGCGTGAAAATATCGGCCGGCTCCCTGACCCACTCGTTTTCGTAGAACAACTCGATTTGTTTCTCGCCCAGCCCGTCGATGTCGAAGGCGCGGCGCGATACGAAATGCCTGAGGTGCTCGATCGTCTGAAAGGGACAGGCGAACTCGCCGGTGCAACGGGCGCGCGCGCCTTCGGCGCCGCCGGCGATGGTCTCGCGCACCACGTCGGTGTGCAGCGGGCACGGGCACACTCTCGGAAACTGATACACCTTGGCGCCGCGCTTGCGCTTCTCAAGGACGACGCCGAGCACCTGCGGAATGACGTCGCCGGCGCGCTGGATGGTCACCGTGTCGCCGATGCGGACGTCGAGCCGCTTGATCTCTTCTTCGTTATGCAACGTGGCGTTCTGCACCACGACGCCGCCGACCGTCACCGGATCGAGCTTGGCGACCGGGGTGAGCGCGCCGGTGCGGCCGACTTGAATCTCGATGTCCTTGATGACGGTCGTCGCCTTCTCAGCGGGGAATTTATGCGCGATCGCCCAGCGTGGATTGCGCGACACGAAGCCGAGCCGCTCCTGCCAGTCGAGGCGATCGACTTTGTAGACCACACCATCGATGTCGTAATCGAGCGCGGCGCGTTCGGCTTCGATCTTGCGGTGGAACTCCAGCAACGCCTCGACCGAGCGACACATCTTGGTCAGCGGATTGGTCTTGAAGCCGCATGACGCGAACCATTTGATCATGCCGGATTGGGTATCGGCAGGCATCTCGCTCATCTCGCCCCAGGCATAGGCGAAGAAGCCAAGCGGCCGCGACGCCGTGATCGTCGGGTCGAGCTGGCGCAATGAGCCGGCCGCGGTGTTGCGCGGATTGACATAGAGCTGCTTGCCGGCTTCCGCCTGCTTGCGGTTAAGCTCCAGGAACGCCGCCTTGGTCATATAGACTTCGCCGCGCACCTCGCAGACTTTCGGCACCCCCCTGCCCTTCAACCGCTTCGGCACGTCCTCCAGCGTTTTCACATTGGCAGTGACGTCCTCGCCCTCGCTGCCGTCGCCGCGTGTCGCGCCGGTCACCAGTTGACCATCCTCATAGCGCAACGACATCGACAGGCCGTCGATCTTCGGCTCGGCGCTGAACGCGATCTCCTCGTCGTCCGGCAGGCGCAGGAAGCGGCGGATGCGACCGACGAAATCGACGACGTCCTCTTCCGCGAACGCATTGTCGAGCGACAGCATCGGCACCGCGTGCCGGACTTTTGCGAAACGCCCCGACGGCGCCGCGCCGACCCGTTGCGTCAGGCTCTCCAGGGTGCGCAGCTGCGGGAAACGTTCCTCGATCGCGCCGTAGCGCCGCCGCAGCGCGTCATAGTCGGCATCGGACAGGCTCGGCGCGTCGTCCTGATAATAGCGCCGGTCGTGCCCGCCGATCTCGGCGGCAAGCCGCAGGTGCTCGGCCTTGGCCTGCTTTTCAGTGAGGTCGTCGACGGCTAGCTTGGTGGGATCTTTCGCGGCCATTTGCGGTCATCGATACCCGACATGATACGTACGCGGCGAACTTTGCCCCGCCGCACGCCGCGTTGTCTAGCCGGCGGATTACGCGTAACTTAACGACAGATTCCCGCCGACCAAGGGACGCACCGTCATGACGACACGATCGATCTTGCACTCTATCGTACCTGCACTGGCACTCGCGCTGGCTTCCGTGCCGGCCTCCGCCGCGACGGTGCGTATCTACGTCACCAACTCGGCCGGCGACAGCATCCATGTCATCGATCCGGTCACCAACAAGGTGGTGCAGGAGATCAAGGACGTGGTCGGCGCCCACGGCATCGCGTTTTCGCCGGACGCCGCGCGGGTCTATGTCAGCAACGAGGAGACCTCGACGCTCGACGTCTATGATCGCAAGAGCGGCAAGCTGATCAAGAAGGTCGCGTTGTCGGATCATCCGAACAACATTTCGGTGACCAAGACCGGCGACCGCATCGTCGTCGCCATCGCCCGCGGCCGCGGCGGGCTGGATATCGTCGATGCCGCGACGCTGACGTTGAAGAAGACGATCTCGACCAATGGCGGCCGGCTGCACAACGTCTATGTCACGCCGGACAGCAAATACGTGGTCGGCGGCTCGATCCCGTCCAAAACCTTCTATGTGTTCGATTTGGAGAAGGAGCAACTGGCCTGGGCGATGCCGATGGATCTTGGCGTGCGCTGCATGGCGATCGAGACCAATCCCGACGGCTCGACGAAGCGCGTGTTCGCCCAGATGTCGAGCCTCAACGGTTTCTCGGTGATCGATTTCACCGAGCAGAAGGAAGCCGCCAAGGTGACGCTGCCGAGCGTGCCGCAGGAATTCGACCACGGCGGCTACCGCGTCAACGAGCCATCCCACGGCATCGGCGTTGCGCCGGACAACAAGACGCTGTGGGTCACCAGCATTCCCAACAACGCCGTGTACGAATATTCGCTCGCCGACCTGAAACTGATCGGCAAGGTCGACCTGCCCAGCGAGACCATCGCCGGCCACGCGGCGCCGCTGTCGGCGGTGGCCAACTGGGTCACGTTCACGCCGGACGGCAAGGAGCTGTTCATCTCCAATTCCGGGATGCGCTCGGTGACCGTGGTCGACACCGCGGCGATGAAGGTCACCAAGGTCATTGCGGTCGGCGAAGTGCCGAAGCGCAACGGCACTTTGGTGATCCCGGACGAAGGCGGACATGCAATCAAATCGGGGCCGAGCAAGCAGGCTGCGGCGCAGTAGTCCCCGTCATGGCCGGGCTTGTCCCGGCCATCCACGACTTTTCCGCGCGATCGTAAGACGTGGATGCCCGCGACAAGCGCGGGCATGACGAGTCAGCCCGTAGGATGGGTTGAGCCCTTGCGAAACCTATCATCTGCCCGCGCAATTTAATGGGTTTCGCTTCGCTCTACCCATCCTACGCGCTAATCCGACGCCCATAAATTGGCTTTGTAGAGATCGCTTGGCCAGTGTTCCGGTTCGTTAGGGTAGCGGTTCCAATAAGTTCGTCGTCGTCTTGATCCGCCATGGGGAGCGCTCCTATGCTTGGGTGTGAGGGGGCTGGACGATGCCAGCAACACGGGAGATTCGGTGCGAGAACTGTAGCGCATTGAATCGCGTGCGCGCCTATTCGTTTCGGCAAATTCCAAACTGCGGTAACTGCCACAAGCCGCTTCCTGAGAGAACAGCGGTAAAAGGACTGCGTGACGTTTATTTGTGGCGAAAGCCGCTTGGGTTTTTGTCTGTCGCGGCGATGGTGGTCACTGCCGTTGCCTGGGTCGCGTCGCTCCCGACAGATAGCAAATCGATTGCAATTTCCTTGCCCTCCAATTCCTGCACCGCGGAACCTCAACCGCAGGAGGGCATCTACAAGTGGTACGGGCCACTATGGGGCCAAGACCTTTCAGAACTCACGATCAAGACGGCGCCCGGATCAAACTATTTCGTTAAGCTGGTAGACGCCAGTGGCCGCACCGCACGTTCGTATTTCATCCAGGGAGGCTTCACCGAAACGTTTCCGGTTCCGCTCGGAACATTCGCACTTAAATATGCAATCGGAAAATCGTGGTGCAGCGAAGCTGATCTGTTCGGCCCCGATACCGCAGTAAGTCAGGCGGATGATACCTTCACTTTCACAGAGGATCAGAGTTGGACAGTCGAGTTGATCCTCCAGCGCCACGGCAATCTGCGGACCCATCTTATCTCACGATCCGAGTTCTAGGGCCCGTAGAATGGGTTGAGCCCCTTGCGAAACCCATCATCTGGCCTGCGCGAATTTGATGGGTTTCGCTTCGCTCTACCCATTCCTACGGCCACAGGAATTTAGTCCTAAGTATAGACTTGACTCCACAAGCCGCTAGGGGTAGTTTTTGCGCTGAAAAGGCCGATTTTATTGGCATTTCTGGCGCGCCCTATGGGAAACGATGTCACGGAATATGATCCTAGGCCCCGCGATATTGGGCGCCTAAACGCAAGCTCCGTTGATAGGCTGGCGCGCCACCTGCATTTCACGATGGAACGCCTTGATCCTTCCGAAGATCAAGAATGGAGTCGGCTTACGGAGGTGCAGCGGGATTTTTATCGAGAGTGCGTTCGAGAGATATTCTGGGAAATTTCCAGCGAGCCAGTGCTTGTTCGGGTGTTAAACCCGGGCTGAGTTTGCCGACTACAGCGACATAGACCGGCGCGCCAAGATTGGCGAAAAGCCTTATTTGTGCCGACAAAAACCATACTGGACTGCGATCGGTGAACGCCAATCCCAATTCGTGCAAGGCTGCACCACGGGGATGTCGTTTTGCGAAACCGCCAATCCAGTGATAACAGCCCGGAAACTGTTCCGTCTGGCTGAATTTGCGCTGGATGAAATCGCCAAGAAGGGGCTCGAATGTATCCGTTCCAATCGCGGCAACGGCAAATGCGTGTCCGATCTTCGCGATGAACTGACAGAACCGAACGGTATCCAGAGTGGGCGTAAAAATTTCATTTGCATGGGAGAGTTTCAGATCGTTCAGCCAACGGCTCCACAGGCCGTGAACGCCCGAGTAGCCGCGCGGTCGGACGGTTAAAATTCCCGGTGTTCGCAGGACAGGCATAAAAAGCATCGTAGGGTGCCTATCGAGCGGGAGTTTTAATTCAATGGTCTTTCCGTCGACCATGCACGAAAAGGCGAATGGCTTCCGGGCGCGCCCCTGTGTTCGCGAGCGTAGCCGCAGCCGGTGCCGTGAAGCCCAAAACAATTCGTTTAGGACCGAACTTTCGACTCCGCTCGTATAATCAGCGCATTTTTTGCAACTGGCCTCATTCAAGATGATGTTGCCGCCTAAGGCGCCAGAGACGATATGTTCGTCCGATAAAGGGCGATCTCTTCGCGGTGCATATACCAACGAGCCGCAATAGATGCAGCGCTTCACTGGCGACAATCTGACGCCAATGCCGCCTGGAACGATCTTGATGCTTCCTGGAATACTGTAAGTCTGCGTCCCAAGAGGATCGTCCACAAACTGCGAGGGCTCATGGTCGGGACGGGGCTCCCTGAAAATTGAGAGTTTGAAATAACGCTTGTTTAGGCTATCTTCTGTGGTCTGAAATTGTCCTTCGAAATGCTTCGTGGTTTGAGACATGACAAAACCCAAGCCGGAAGATCAATATAGCGAAGAGGAAGCGCAACGACGCTTCCTTGCCGCGGTCAAGGCTGGACTGAATACGAAGCCCACGCCCTTGAAGAGTATCACGCCGAAGGGCGTCCCGGCACAATCGAAGAAGCACCGTAAGCCCACAGATGGCGCCTAACCAGTAAAGATCAAAAAATCCTAGCTACGTTTATCTTCTTCGATCTTCTGAAGTCGCACCTCGTGGCTCGTGAGGATTTTTTCTAGCGCGTCGTTGTGCCGCTTTTGCTCAGCTAGCGACTGCTGTGTCGGGCCGTTGGGACGCTTCCACTGTCGCCAAAGAAAAAGCCAAATGCCGATCAGCACTAGAAACGGCATCCAACTCATCAAGTTTTCTGTCCAAGTCATATTGGTGTGGCTCCCCTTCTGGCGTCCGCACGGTGCCTTTCACTTTTAGCACATCCATGGTTGCAGATCAGTCACCAAACGGTAGTTCTAACTGAATGGGCAGCCGCACGGCACGCAATCTATTGAAGCGCCGAATTGCCCGTTTGGCTCTGAATCTGTAGTCCGGCTCAGTCAGGTTGCCGGTACATCAACCGCTTGCCTTCAATGCCTTTAATCGCGGCAAGGGTGCGGTCGATGTCGCTGTAGCCGAGCGCTACGCGGTGATTGTAGCGATGGTCGAACTCGGCAAGATAGCGATGCAAATGCTTCTCTTTGCAATGCTGATAAACGCCGCGCATTCCGCGTTTGAAGATTGAGAAATAGCCTTCCGCTGAATTGGTGTGAACGATCTCGCCATCGTCATAGCGGACGTATTCGCCAGCGGTGTGCTTGACCGTGCTGTGACCCTGGAACGTCGCGCCAATGTCGGGGTAGAGGTTGCTTTCGTCAGTGTGCAGCCGCGACTCACTGGAGATATTTTCGCGGACGATCTTGGAAACCTCTGCCTTGGTGGCGACCGGAACATGAAACGTGCGAACGTTGCCGCCGCGCTCAACGAGGGCGACGATAGGACGCTTGTTGGCTGGACCAGACCTGCCGCCCTTGGTCGGCTTCGGCACACGACCACGTGATCGGGGCAGCGGCTTGTCAACCGGGCCGTAGTAGGTTTCGTCCGCCTCCACGATCATGCCGCCGCCGCCCAGCGGGCCAAGGTTGCCAGCGCGCATGGCTTCGCGGATGCGATGGCACATGAACCAAGCCGACTTGTAATCGAGCCGTAGCGCGCGGTGCAGCTGATGGGCGCTCATGCCCTTCTTGCTGGCGTTGAGCAGGTAGAAGGCCATCAGCCACTTATTGAGTGGGATATGGCTGCGCTCCATCACGGTCCCGGTCGTGACAGTGAAATCCTTGCGGCATTCCTTCTCCGCGCACCGATACCAGCCGGGCTTTTTGAGCGCATAGGCGCGGCCGATGGTGCCGCAATGGCTGCAAACCGGCCCCTCCGGCCAGCGGAGCTTTTCGAGCCATTCCCGGGCCTGTTCCGGGGACTGGAAATGGGGGGCTACAAGGGCGTTCGACATGGCCGGCTTCCTCTAAATCTGAGGAAAACCTAGCACTTGTGTCTTGTGGAGTCAAGTCCATAATTGGGAATTTAGTCCTTGACACCGCGTCCCTCTTTCCGTTACACAGCGAGTCAATTCGCTCAGTAAGGACGCCAGCCGGTGAGTCCGGTCGGCAGGAGCGAAAGGCGGCTCTCAGGCGGCGGCGGTCGACAGCCGCGGCGGAGAACCGCGATGGTGGTGGAGCGCCGGGAGGCGCAGCGCGCCCGAAGCAGGCGGTTCGCGCAAGCGGATCTTCTGTGGCGCGCGCCACGCCCGAAGCGTGGGCGGGTGGCAACATCCGTCCGCGTGGCGTGGCCCACGACCCGGCGCCTCCCGGCGCTCCACTCGGAACGCGCGTGGCTTTTGGTGCGCGTGGCTTTTCGTGAACTTGGCTTTGGCAAAACTCGGACGCGCAGGCGCCGCGAGAACGCGATTACTTTCCGCCACCGCGATAGCGGGGGAGGGGGACCACTGGAGTTAGCGTAGCGAGCGAACCGTGGTGGAGGGGGCGCCGGACGCGGAGCTTCGTTGCCGTTGCAAAAGGATGACAACATTGAAGTTGCTTCGCTCACGTGCGGCAAGAAATCCAGCAAGCTTAAAGTCGGCGTGTCTTGGCGACTCCTGCGGAGCGTTGAGGCAAGCGCCCCCTCCACCACCCTGCTGCGCAGGGTGGTCCCCCTCCCCCGCTATCGCGGTGGCGGAAGAGGAGTGCCAGGCAGCGTTACTTCTTCGCCGGCCCGAGCGTCGCGCCTTGCGCCCATTGGGCAATGGTCTTCCAATTGGGATCATTCCTGCTGGCGAATTGCCGGCCGCCGGAATGGAAGGCGTCGCCGCCGGCTTCGGGCGCCAGCGGATGCAGCAAAATCTTCGAGGCGAGCGGATCGTCCGCCGCCTGGACGATCTTCGTAACCGTATCGAAATTCTTGCGCGTCTGTTCCTCGGTCCAGGTCGGCTGGCCGTCGGGAAGCTTTTCCAGGCGCAGCATGTTGTTGGCGTCGGCGTGGCACATCACGCAGGGCGCGTGGCCTGCCCGCTTGGCGAGGAAGATCGGCTGGACCTTGGCCTTGTAGAATTCGTAGTCGAGCGTGCCGGCCGCGGGCACGAGCGAGGTGCTCGCCAGCGCAAACATCGCGGCGGCGGTGACGACGCGGATGGACATGGTATTCCTCCCGAAGATTATTTTCCGCTTCGCTATCACGAAGCCGTTTTGCGCAATCTAGCAGACGCCGCGTTGGCGCGCGACGGCGATCAGCTCGCGGCGCGGATCAAACGCTCGGCGGCGGCGCGGGCTTCGGCGGTGATTTCGGCGCCGGCCAGCATCCGCGCGATCTCTTCGCGGCGCCGGTCGTCAGCAAGCTCGACGACGCGGGTCGCCACCCGCTTGCCTTTGGCGAGCGCGTCTTTGGTGATGAGGTAGTGCCGGTCGGCGCGCGCCGCGACCTGCGGCGCGTGCGTCACCGCGATCACCTGCACGCCGGAGGCAAGCCGGGCGAGCCGCACGCCGATGGCGTCGGCGACGGCGCCGCCGACGCCGGTGTCGATCTCGTCGAACACCAAGGTCGGCGCCGAACCGCGGTCGGCGAGCACCACTTTGAGCGCCAGCAGGAAGCGCGCCAGCTCGCCGCCGGACGCGATCTTCATCAGCGGTCCCGGCCGGGTGCCGGGATTGGTGCGCACCCAGAACTCGAGCCTGTCGAGGCCGTTGGGGCCCTCGCTCTCGCTCTCGATCTGGGTGGAAAATTGCGCGCGCTCGAGCTTGAGCGGCTTCAATTCGGCGTTGACCGCCTTGTCGAGCTTTTGCGCGGCGCGGCGGCGGCCGGCCGACAGCGCTTGCGCCGCCTCGCGGTAACGCGCCGCGGCCTCTTGCGCTTCCTGCTCCAGCGCGGTGAGGCGCTCGGCGCCGGCGTCGATCAACGCCAGGTCGCCCTGATAGCGCTGCCCGAGCGCGGCCAGGTTATCGACCGGCACATTGTATTTGCGCCCGGCGGCGCGCAGCGCGAACAGGCGCTCCTCGATGCGGTCCAGCTCCCGCGGGTCGAAGTCCGCCACCCGCAGCGCCTGTTCGAGATGGCTGCGCGCCTCCTCGAGTGCGTTGAGCGCGGCGTCGATCGCCTTGACCACCGGCTCGATCAGCGCCGGCGCCTGCACGGCGCGGCGTTCGAGGCGCCGCACCGCGGTCGACAGCGGCGGCACCGGCGATTGCGGGCCGGTGACGCTGTCCAGCGTCGAGCGCAAATCCTCGGCGACCTTTTCCGCCTGCATCATGGCGGCGCGCCGTTCGGCCAGCGCCGTCTCCTCGCCGGTTTCCGGCGCGAGACGGCCGAGCTCCTCGACCGCGTGGCGCAGCCATTCCGCCTCGCGGCCCGCCCGCTCGACCTCGGCGCGATGGTGGGCGACGGCCTCCTCGCGCGCGCGCCGCTCCTCCCACAGCCGCGCCACCGCGGCGGCGTCGCCTTCGATGCCGCCATAGGCGTCGAGCAGCGCGCGATGGGTTGCCGCGTCGACGAAGGCACGCTCGTCGTGCTGGCCGTGGATTTCCACCAGCGCCGCACCGAGCGCGCGCAGCACCTGGACGCTGACCGGCTGGTCGTTGACGAAAGCGCGGGTGCGGCCGTCGGCGAATTGCACGCGCCGCACGATCAGCTCGTCCTCACCGCCGAGATCGTTCTCAGAAAGCAGGCGGCGCGCCGGATGGTCTTTGCCGAGATCGAAAGCGGCAATCACCTGACCTTGCTCGGCGCCCTCGCGCACCATCGCGGTGTCGCCGCGGGCGCCGAGCGCCAGCGCGAAAGCATCGAGCAGGATCGATTTGCCGGCGCCGGTCTCACCCGTCAGCGTAGCGAGGCCGGAGCCGAAATCGATGTCCAGTCGATCGATCAGGACGATGTCGCGGATGGAGAGGCGAGCAAGCATGATGTCGGACAACGGACGACAGAGGACGGATGACGGACTCTAGTCGTGATTCTGCGTTCTGTCCTCTGTCGTCCGTCCTCTGTCGTCCGTCGTCCGACTTAGCCCAACCCCACCTTCTTGAACGCCTTGCTCATCCAGGATTCCTTGTTCTCGTTCGGCTCGCCGCCGGCGTTCTTCACCAGCTTATAGGCGTCCTTGTACCAGGAGCTGTCCGGGAAATTGTGGCCGAGCACGGCGGCGGCGGTCTGCGCCTCGTCGATGATGCCGAGCGAGACATAGGCCTCGGTCAAGCGCTCGAGCGCTTCCTCGACGTGGCGCGTGGTCTGGTATTGCGTCACCACGACTTTGAAGCGGTTGATGGCGCCGATGAAGTTGCGCTTCTCCAAGTAGAGGCGGCCGATCTCCATCTCCTTGCCGGCGAGCTGGTCGCGCGCCATGTCGATTTTCTTCTTCGCCGCCGTCGCGTATTCGGAATCCGGATATTTGCGCACCACCTCTTCAAGCGAACTGATCGCCTTGTCGGCGCGCGCCTGATCGCGGCTGACGTCAAGGATCTGATCGTAATAGGACGACCCGATCAGGTATTGGGCATAAGCCGCGTCGGGGCTGCCGGGATGCAGCGTCACATAGCGCTGCGCCGAACTGATGCAGTCGGTGTATTCCTTGGCCTGATAGTAGGAGTAGGCCGACATCAGCAGCGCCTTGCGCGCCCAATCCGAATACGGATTCTGGCGATCCACTTCGTCGAATTTTTTTGCCGCTTCCTTGTACTCCTGCCGGTTGTTGAGCAGGAAAAGGCCCTCGTTATAAAGCTTGTCGGCGGGGGTATCGGGGACGAGATTGTCGTCCTTATTAAAATAGCTGCAGCCCGTGAGCGGCGCGACGACAAGCGCCAGCGCCAGCCAACCCGCCAGCGCGCGCATCCTGTGACCGGATTTTTCCGATCCTCGTAACCGCAACGTCATGAGATGGTCAGAACCCCGTCCCGCCGATAGCCCCACCTTATTCCGCGCCGCACGCGCGTCCAAGGGGAGCAACCCCTAAGGCTCGACGATAATACGGCGATTATGCCCGGCAATCGGCCGGGATTAAGGCGAAAACGTTAAACAATTCAAGAGACGTCGGGGCCGTAAGCGGGGGCGACGACGCCCGTGGCGAGATCGGCATGGCCGCGGGGACGGCGCACCGTCTCCGGCATCTCGACGTAGGTCCACGCGCTCTGGTCCGCCATTAGGGCGGTGAGGACGGCGTGATTGAGCTTGTGGCCGCCGCGCACCGAGCGATAGGCGCCGATGAGCGGGGCGCCGGCCAGCGCCAGATCGCCGATGGCATCGACCGCCTTGTGGCGCACGAATTCGTCGGGGAACCGCACGCCCTCGGCGTTGAGCACCCGGTTTTCGGCGACCACGACGGTATTCTCGAAGGAGGCGCCGAGCGCATAGCCCGCGCTCCACAGTTTCGCCACGTCGCGCATGAAGCCGAAGGTCCGCGCCCGCGCCAGCTCGCGGCGGAACCCTTCCGGCTCGACGTCCATGGCGAAGGTCTGGCAGCCGATCAGCGGGGAATCGAATTCGATTTCGGTTTCGATGCGCAAGCCGCGCGCATAGGGCCGTAACTCGCCGGAGCAGCCGTTCTTGCCGACCTGTACGGATTTGAGCACTTTGATGTAGCGCCGCGGCTCCGTAAGCGTTGCGATGCCGGCCTGATCGATTGCGGCGACGAAAGGTTCGGCGCTGCCGTCCATAATCGGAACTTCGGGACCGTCGACCTCGACGACGACATTGTCGACGCCGAGACCGTGCAGAGCGGCAAGCACATGTTCGGTGGTCGAGACGGCCGGGCCGGTCTGATCGCCGAGCACGGTTGCGAATTCGGTCGCCGTCACCGAGCGGTAATCGGCAACCAGCTCGCGGTCGCACTGGCCGTTCAGTCCGGGCCGCACGAAAACGATGCCGGTGTTGGCTTCGGCTGGATGTAGCGTCAGGCTGACGGGTGAACCGGAATGAACGCCGATGCCTGCGACGGTCGCGTCACTACGCAACGTCGTCTGACTACCGGCTAGCGTACCCCGCGTCATGCGGTCGTCCCACAACTTATGGCCCAACTGGCGAGCAGGAAACACGCGACCAGTTATGACCCACCCCAACTCGAGAGGTATGCAGCTTGACCTGCTGTCCGGGGCGGTCCACCCACTGGCCAACCAGAGCTTGGCTGACCGAACTCGACCCCCAAAACACTACCCCTCCGACGGCCTTAATGTACCGGCAGGCTGTCCACAGGCCAACTCACGCTTTCTTACCGACTGTTACCATGTTCTGGCCGCACTCTTGCCGGCTTAGCCGCGAAATTTGGCGAACCGGTGCGGGTTCCCACGGCGCTAAATTTTCACTTGCCGCTGCATTGCACCACGCGGCCGCCTCGCGCACGGCCGCGCCGCTCATAATACTGTCAAAAGCTCAATGAGTTAGGCTGGCGCGAAAGGGCCAGGCGGATGTTGCCGCCGGCCAGGCGCGGATGGCGCCGGCGCCGCTTTTTGGCGGCGCCGGACGGGTTTTAGTTCGCTTGCCGGCGTAGGAAAGCCGGGATGTCGAGTTGGTCCTCTTCGGACGGGTTATGCACAGGAGTCTGCCGGCCGTGTTGGTCGAGCCCTTGGGGCGCTCCTTGGGCTGCCGGACGCTTGGCATATTCGGAAACCGGCTCCGGGCGCGGTTCCGGTAGCCGCGGCATCGGCCGCCCGGCCAGGCGCTCTGCCGGCTGCTGCAGATTTGGCGCCGCGCCGCGTGGGGGGCTCGCCTCGGCGTCTTCCTCCTCGTGCTGGCGGCGGCCGAGACCGACCGAAGCCAGCCGCTGCAACAGCGACTTGCGCTGCCCTTCCGGATGCTCGGCCGGCGGCAGCTCGCCGCGGCGGGCGCGGATCTCGTTCTGCGCCGGTACCGGCAGCTCGTCGATGCGCGGCATACGCGGCGTGCGCACCGCCGCCCGCTCCGGCTGCGGCGGAATGAAAGCCTCCGGCTCGCGGGCGTCCGGATCGCTCGCCGGCGGATCGATGAACAGCGAGGGTTTGGGCGAAAGCGGACGGATCGCGACATCGTCGCTGCCGCCCTGTGGCATGATCGCCGCCGCGATGGCCGCCTTTGCCACCGATGCGATCGAAGCGTTGACGGATGCGGGCGGCGCAGCCGGCGCCGCGGCGGCGGGCCGCAACGGTTGTTGCATCGGCTCGGCACGCTCGGGACGTTCCGAAATACGCAGGTTGTCGCCACGCAGCCGGTGCGCCACCTCGGCGATGCGCTGTTCGGCTTGCGGCAAGGCCTGCTTCTGCGTTAGCGCCTGGTCGATGCCGGTGGCGACGACGGAGACGCGGATAATGCCGTCGAGACTCTCGTCGAAGGTGGCGCCGACGATGATGTTGGCGTCAGAATCGACTTCTTCGCGGATACGGGTCGCGGCTTCATCGACTTCGTAGAGTTTCAGATCGCGGCCGCCGGTGATGGAGATGAGCAGGCCGCGTGCGCCCTTCATCGAGGCATCGTCGATCAGCGGATTGGAGATCGCGGCCTCGGCGGCGGTGAGCGCGCGCTTGTCGCCCTCGGCCTCGCCGGTGCCCATCATCGCCTTGCCCATTTCGCGCATCACGGCGCGCACGTCGGCGAAGTCGAGGTTGATGAGGCCCTCTTTCACCATCAAATCGGTGATGCAGGCGACGCCGGAATAGAGCACCTGGTCGGCCATGGCGAAGGCATCGGCAAACGTCGTCTTCTCGTTCGCCACCCGGAACAGATTCTGGTTCGGGATGATGAGCAGCGTGTCGACGCATTTCTGCAATTCGGCGATACCGCCGTCGGCAGTGCGCATGCGGCGCTGGCCTTCGAAGTGGAACGGCTTGGTGACGACCCCGACGGTGAGGATGCCGAGCTCGCGGGACACTTTGGCGATGACCGGAGCGGCGCCGGTGCCGGTGCCGCCGCCCATGCCGGCGGTGACGAACACCATGTGCACGCCGGCGAGGTGGTCGCGGATCTCGTCGATCACTTCTTCGGCTGCGGCACGGCCGACGTCGGGCTGCGAGCCGGCGCCGAGACCTTCGGTGACCTGCACGCCCATCTGCACGATGCGCTCGGCCTTCGACATGGTGAGCGCCTGGGCGTCGGTATTGGCCACGACAAAATCGACGCCCTGCAAGCCGGCGGTGATCATGTTGTTGACGGCATTGCCGCCCGCGCCGCCGACCCCGAACACGGTGATGCGGGGTTTGAGCTCACGGATATCGGGGATGTTCAGATTGATTGCCATGGTTGCCTCTGCTTCCTTGCGCGGGCGCTATCGACGCCCTGCCCCGACCGGTCCGCCACCGGCCGTTGTGATGGAATAACTTCGTCTCTGGGGGCCATCAGAAACTCTCGCGAAGCCATTGTCCGACGCGGGCGAAGTAGCCGCCCGTACCTGTCTTCGGATACCGCCGACGTCGCGGTTCGAAGTGTTCGAGATGCGCTGCCTGCGGGTAGACCAGGAGGCCGGCGGCGACGGCAAAGGCCGCGCCCTTGGCCGAATCCGGCAAAGCGGCGATACCGAGCGGGCGCCCGACGCGCACCGGCCGGTCGAGTATGCGGCCGGCAAGCTCGGCCAAGCCCGTCAATTGGCTGGCGCCGCCGGTCAGCACCACGCGGCCGCGCGCTTCGCCGGCGAACGCGGAAGCCGCGAGCCGGTCGCGCACCATTTCCAGAATCTCTTCGACGCGCGGCTTGATGATCTGCACCAGCGTGGCGCGGGAGACGAATTGGGTCTGCTCGCGCTCGTCGTCGTTGATCGGCGGCACCGTGATCATGTCGCGCTCATCCGAGCCGCCGGCGAGCACGCTGCCGTAAAGGGTCTTGATCCGTTCGGCATCGACGATGCGGGCGTTCAAGCCTCGCGCAATATCGGTGGTGACGTGCTGGCCGCCGAGCGCAAAGCCGTCCAGATGAACGAACCGGCCGCCGATGAAGACCGCCATCGTGGTGGTGCCGGCGCCCATATCGACGACCGCGGCGCCGAGATCGGCTTCGTCGTCGGCGAGCGAAGAAAGGCCGGCGACATAGGGGCTCGCTACCATGGCCTCGACGCTGAGATGGCAGCGCTCGACCGCCAGCATCAGATTGCGGGCGGCGGCGATATCGGTCGTCGCCACATGCATGTCGACGCCGAACCGGCCGCCGAGCATGCCGCGCGGATCGCGGATGCCTTCGGTGCCGTCGATCGAATAACCGACCGGCAGCGAATGCAGCACGGCGCGGCCGTCACGCTGCGAATGCCGGCTGCCGGCGCCGAGCACGCGGGCGATATCGCCCTCGGACACGCCGGAGCCGACGATATCGACGTCGGCGGCAAACAATTCGCCGGACAGGCGCCCCGATGAGATCGGCAGGATGACCGACTCGATCTCGACCGCCGCCATGCGTTCGGCGGCATCGACCGCTTGCCGGATACCTTCCTCGACTTGCGCCAGATTGACGACGCCGCCGGCCTTCATGCCGCGCGATCCGGTATGGCCGAAGCCGATCACCTCGACGGCGTGGCTCCTTCGGGTCAGAACTTGTTGCGGCCCGTGGGGCCGCAACCTGGCGATCAGGCAGGCGATCTTGCTCGAGCCGATATCAAGCGCGGCGACGACGGCGCTGCGATGCGGCGAGATCGGCTTCATCTTCGGGGTGAGGCCGTAATGGAGGGTGTTCATGCGTCACCCCCTTTTTTCTTCTTCTTGTTGGCCGCCAAAGCCTCGTCGCGGGCCTGCGCCGTGGCGTCGGACAGCCGCACGCTCACACGATCGGGCAACCGCAAATCGACCATGGTGATATCGCGCGACAAAAGTTTTTTGTCATGATCGAGCGCGACCAGCCGATCGAGCGCCGCCACGACATCGGTTTCCGGCAGCCGCACGTCGATGCCGTTGGCGAGCCGTAAATTCCAGCGCCGCTCCGCCACCAGGATCGAGGCGCGCAGCTGGGACCGGATATCCGGGTAGCGGTCGATGACGGCGAGGAAATCCTTTGCCGAGCGTTCCGCACCTTTGCCGACCACGAGCGGCAGGCCGACATAGCGGCGTTCGACGAACGGTTCGAGCACCGTGCCGTCGGCGGCAATGACGCTGACGCGGCCGTCCTTCTGCCAGATGGCAAAAGCCTGCCGTTCGGTCACCGTGATCTGCAGGCGATCGGGATAAAGTTTCAGCACCGCCGCATCGCCAATCCAAGGATTGGCCATCAAGCGCGTGCGCGCGGCGTCGGCGTCGAGGAACAACAGCGAAGCGCGGCCGGTGACGCCGGCGGTGGTGAGGATTTCCTCGCGGCTGACTTCCTTCGAGCCGGTCAGCGAAATCGCAGCGATCCGCAAGCCGACCGAGTTCGCAACCGTGTCGCGGGCGTCCTTGAACCAGGTGATAAGGTCGGGAAGGTGCTGGCCCTTGACGACGCCATAGCCGAGCGCGCCGGTCAAAAGCAGCACCGATCCCGCGATACCGATGCCGGACGGCAACCGCTTGAGCCGCGAACGCCAGCGTCCGGCGAGGCCGCGATAGGCCATCCAGAAGAAACGGCGGCGAGGTTTGGCGCCAACGCGCGCGAAAGCCGGCTCGTCAATCGGCGTGCCGGCCTCCCCCACCTCTGATAGCCCCGACCCCATCATCGATTGGTCGAGGCGTCCTCCACCATCCATTGCACCAGCTCATCGAACGTGATGCCCGCATACGCAGCAAGCTCGGGCACGAGCGACGTCTCGGTCATGCCCGGTTGTGTATTGACCTCAAGACAGACAAGCTCACCCGTTCCCCGATCGTCATAACGAAAGTCCGCGCGGCTCACGCCGCGGCAGCCAAGCGCGTTATGGGCAGCCAGACTGAGTCTGCGGACTTCCTGGTAAACATTTGGTAAAATTTGCGCCGGCAACAGGTGTTTGGAGCCGCCGGCGGCGTATTTTGCCTCGTAGTCGTAGAACCGCGTCGCCGGCACGATCTCGATGACGTCGAGCACCCGGTCGCCGAGCACGGCGCAGGTCAGCTCCTTGCCGGGGATGTAGCGCTCGACCATCACCCGCTCGCCGAACGCCCAATCGTCGCGATAAAGCTCCTGGGGCGGGTGCGGATGCGCCTCGGTGACGATGAAAACGCCGACGCTGGAGCCTTCCGCGATCGGCTTGATCACATAGGGCCGCGCCATGAGATGGCCTTTGGCCGCTTCGAAGCGCGACACCACCCGGTCCTCGGCGACCGGCACGCCGGCGGCGCGGAACAGTGTTTTGGCGAAATCCTTCTGCATGGCGACGGCCGAGGCCATGACGCCGGAATGGCTGTAGGCAATGCCGAGAATCTCCAACACGCCTTGCAGGGTGCCGTCTTCGCCAGGCCGGCCGTGCAGCACGTTGAGCGCGGTATCGGGCTTGGCGGCGGTCAGCGCCGCGGCAATATCGGGGGTTACATCGATCGGGGTGACGCGATAGCCGAGCCGGGTGAGAGCGTCAGCGCAAGCCTTGCCGGAGCGCAGCGATACGTCGCGCTCCGCCGACCAGCCCCCCATCAGGACGGCCACGTGCTTTGCCATATGACTCAGCCGGTTCCGCTGATTCGCATGGCTCACGAATAGAATCCACAATTGGCGAAAAATCGAGAGTTTTAGTGGCCGGCGGACTCGGGGACGGCGAAGCCGTCACCGAGCCGGTATGGCGAAGCCGTCGTAGAGCCACGACAGGCAGTCGAACAAATGCGCCTCGTCCCAATCGGCCACGGTGGCATTGCGCACGTTCCGGGCGATGCCTTCGTCGAGGTGGTAGAAGTCCCATAACGACCGGGACTCGAGTTGCACCCGCGCGGTACGCAGGAGCCGCGCCGCCTCGAAGCGCCGGAATGCGGCGTGATAGTCGCCGTCCGCGGCGTGGATCGCTTCGGCAACGCAGAGGCCGTCCTCGATCGCCATGCCGGCGCCTTGCGCCAGCGACTGCAGCGGTGCATGCGCAGCGTCGCCCAAGAGCACGATGCGGCCCTGGTGCCAATGCCGCACCGGAGCGCGGTCGCCGATCGAGCGGCGCCAGCGCAGGTCCATCATGCCGATCAGCGCGCGCATCGACGGATGCGCATTGCGGTAGGCGTGCGCGAGCTCGGCGCGCGCGGACGCGGCATCCAGTCGCTCGGCATGGGCCGCGGTGCGGAACACGTTGACGACGTTGAACTCGCTGCCGTGCCGCAGCGGATAATGCACGATATGCAGGCCCGGTCCGCTCCACAGCACCACGCAATCGAGCGGCACGTCGACCTTGAGTTCTTGCATCGGCACGATGGTGCGCAGCGCCACATAGCCGATCGGTTGCGGCTCGCCGTCGCCGATCAATTTCGCCCGGAACAGCGAGCGGACGCCGTCCGCCGCAACGAGCGCGGCGCCGGAAAAGGTGCGGCCGTCCTCCGTGGTCACCGCAATGCTGTCGCCGCGCTCCTCGAAGCCGGTCACCATCGCTTCGGCAACAAGCTCGATGGCGTCGCTGTGCCGGCAGGCATCGAGCAAGATGTTATGCAGATCGACGCGATGGATAATGATGTAGGGATGCTTGAAGCGGGCGCGGAACGACGCTCCGGTTGGAATCCGCACCAGCTCTTTACCGGTCAGCGCATCCAGCATCAGCACCGCCGGCGGCGAATCCGCTACCGCCATCACCTGCTCGGTCAAGCCGATGCGATCGAACACATGAAAAACATTGGGGCCGAACTGGATGCCGTAGCCGATGGCGCCGAATTCCGGCGCGCCTTCGAGCACGCGCGCCCGGCCGCCGCGGCGCGCCAGGGCGAGTGCGGTCGTGAGACCGCCGAGGCCGCCGCCGACGATGAGGATCGGGTCGCTCGCCATGGCGTCAGGCTGGGCGTCGTGCGCTCATCGGGAAATCACTTCCCCTTAAAATTCGCTGCGCGCTTTTCATTGAATGCCAAAATGCCTTCGCGGCGATCTTCGGTCGGGACCATCCTGTAATACGCTTCGGTCTCGAGCGCGAGACCGTCCCAGAGCGACATGTTCACGCCGCGGCCGATGGCAAGTTTTGCTTGCCGCACCGAGATCGGCGCATTGCGTGCGATGGTCTCGGCCGTCGCCAGCGCCTCGGCGATGAGCTGCGCAGCCGGCAGCACTTTGCTGACCATGCCCCACGCTTGCGCTTGCGCGGCGGTAAAGGGTTTTCCGGTGAGGACGATTTCCTTCGCCCGCCGCTCGCCGACGGCGCGCGGCAGCGTCTGCGTTCCACCGGCGCCCGGCATGATGCCGAGCGTGACTTCGGTCAGCGCGAACCGGGCCTGCTCCGCCGCATAGATGAAATCGCAGGCCAGCGCCAATTCGCAGCCGCCGGCGTAGGCGGCGCCGTTGACCGCCGCGATGACCGGGATCGGGCACGCCAATATGGCGCGCACCATGCGCTCGTAGATCAGGTGCTGGCTGGTCCAGGCCTCGTCGGTCATGCCCTTGCGCTCCTTGAGATCGGCGCCGGCGCAAAAGGCCCGATCCCCCGCGCCGGTGAGGATGACGCAACGGGTATCGCCGCCGTCGAGATTGAGCCCCTCGAACAGCGTCATGATGTCGGTGCCGCATTGCGAATTCATCGCATTGGCGACGTCGGGGCGATTGAGCGTGACGAGCATGACATGCTGGCGCGGCCGGTCGATGCTCAACGTGGTAAATGTCATCATGGGGACCTCGGTTTGGCTTAACCACGATGAGCGCAGGCGCGGCATCGGTCAATTGATTGGGTCAATCGATCGGGCGTATCAGAGGACAGGGCGAAGCCCGGCACCCCGCCGAACGCTCCGCCGGCCCAGAAGCGCCGTCATAATTTCGGTCCGATCAAGGTGTTTTCTTGTTTGGGCTTCGGGAGGATGGGACATGCGGCACATCTTCGTATGGGTCGTAGAATTCATAAAACTGCTGGGCGGGCGGCGGCTTCACCCGATCGCCACCCAATGTCCGATCTGCCAGCAGATGGTCCACCTCCACGTCGATAAAGCCGGCCGCCGCCACGTCTTCGCCCATGCCCGCGGTTTGTACGAGGGCAGCCGGTTTGGCGTGCACTACGCGGCCAAGATGAAGTGTGTCGGCTCCGGCGCCCAGACCATGTTCGATCCCCGCCCGGACGAACATCAAAGTTTTAAGCTGCCCCGTTCGCTGCTTGACGAGTCATGAGCCGGCGGCGGGTATCGGCAAGGTCAAATGAAAGACCGTGCCGAACGGGCTTGCGGGCGCCACCCGCAGCGCGCCGCCATGGGCCTCGATGATCGACCGGCAGATGGACAGCCCCAGCCCCATGCCGTGGGACTTGGTCGTAAAGAACGGATCGAAGATACGGTCGAGATGAGCGGGATCGATTCCGGTTCCGGTATCCGCCACGGTCATCGTCACGCTTGCCTGCGGGGCGAGGCTGGCGGCGATGGTCAGGCACCGTTCCCGCCCGGTGACCGAACTCATGGCTTCGACGGCGTTCATAACGAGGTTGAGGATGACCTGCTGCAATTGCACGCGCGTCGCCATCACCTGCGGCAGGCCGTCGCCCATATCGTTGCGTAAGACGATCTGGTGGGTTTCCAATTCACCCTGGGCGAGCGCGAGCACTTCGCCGACGAGCTGACGCAAATCCACCGCGCTGGTCTTGCCGGACTCCTTGCCGAACATGGCGCGGATGCCGTCGATCACCTCGGTGATGCGATGGCCGGCTTTCACGATCTGATCGAGGTTACCCCGTGCTTCCGCGAGATTGGGTTCCGATCTCTTCAACCACCGCAGACCGGCATTGGCGCTGGTCACGATGACAGCCAGCGGCTGTTTGATTTCGTGGGCAATCGACGCCGTCATGGCGCCCATGGTGGTTCGCCGTGACGCGTTGGCGAATTCTTGGCGCAGCGTGTGCAATTGTTCCTGGGCTTGCTTGAGATTGGTGATGTCTCTGCCGGTCGCATAGATCAGCCCGCGATCCGGCACGGCGAACCACGACAGCCAGCGATAAGACCCGTCCTTGCAAACCATGCGGTTTTCGAAATGCCGCGTCCTTCGCCCGGCAACCAGATTGTCGCGCGCGATGGAGGAGCGCGCGCGGTCGTCGGGGTGCACCAGCGAGGCAATGGTCTTGCCGACCAAATCGTCGGGCGACCAGCCCAGCGTAGATTGCCACGCCGGATTGACGTTGAGGATATTGCCGTCGGAATCGAAGACGACGAGAAGATCCTGGGAGAGGTTCCAGACCCGGTCCCGCTCCTGGGCCCGCGCCTCGACACGCTCGGCCAGTTCCTTGTTGAGGTCGCGCAACCGCTCCTCGCTGGCGGCGAGGTCGGCTTCGGCACGCTTGCGTTCGGTGATCTCTTCGGCGGCGACATTGATGCCGACCACCTCGCCGCTGCGGTCCTTCAACGGATGCCAATAGGTGATCCAGACGCGATCGCTGTTCGATCCATCGGGCCGCTGGCCGTTGACCTCGATGCCGGTGATGGGTGCGCCCGTGTGCAGGATGGTCTTGACGATATGTTCCACCTGCTCGGCGACTTGCGGCACCGTTTCACGCACCGAACGTCCGATATGGTCGGCAACGGAGATACCGCAAATTTCCGTCAGGTGCTTGTTGATCATCACGTAACGGCAATCGAGACTGAGAAACGCCAAACCGATCGGCGCGGTCTCGTAGATCAATTGCAATTCGGGGGAGTGAGCGGGAGAGCCAGCGGGAACGGAATGATCGATGCCGTATGCCATGACCGTCACCCGGATTCATTGCATCGCCAGCGCGGATACCAGCCGAAGGCTTACGCGCGCATCGCTGACGGCAAGGAACGGATATTGTCTCCCTGCATGAACCTTCAACAGCAATATGATCTACCGCTTTTGCGACATACAAAAGCGCAATCTCAAGGCCCCGCAGGCTCAATCGGCCTGATACGCCGGGCTTTGCATCAATTCTATTTGATAACCGGTCGACAAAGTCGAGTTGGACCGTGGTCCAATACTTGGTCGACAGCCGCCTACAATCGTTGCACCACCGTGCGGCGGGCGGCATGATCGGACCATGACCATCCGCTTTTTTGCTGCGGCACTGCTGCTCGTGCTGGCGAGCGCGACCTTGCGGGCCGCCGAGCCGGCGCCGCTGCCGCCGGCGGTGGGCTTGAGCGAGAGCGCGGCCAAGGAAAGGGCGGCGCTTTTTGCCGAACTCGCCGCGGCGAAGAGCGACGCCGAAGCGCGCGAGATCGAGGAGCGGCTTTGGACCTTCTGGCGCAGCTTTGCCGACGACGAATCGCGGCAGCTGCTGGAGCAGTCGCGCGAGGCGCAGCTGCGTTTCGATTACGCCGAAGCGCTCATTGACAACAAAGCCGTGGTCAAGCACGCGCCGCAATTCGCCGAAGGCTGGAACCAGCTCGGCTACGTTTATTTTCTGGCGGGACAATACGACGCTTCGCTGGAAGCGATCGAACACGTTCTCGCACTCGAGTCGATGCATTACGCGGCACTGGCCGGCAAAGGCATTATTTTGTACTACGCGGGCAAGGTCGAGGAAGCGCAGGCGCCATTGAAGCGCGCACTGGCGATCAATCCGTGGCTGAAGGAACGCAACCTGATCGGCAAGGATTCCCTGCCGACGCCTTGAGCGCGGTCAATCTCGCGGCGCGGCCACGCCGATACGCTCGATCTCCCATTCCAGCTCGACGCTGGAATCTTCCTTGACGCGGCGGCGCACGGTTTCGCCCAAGGTCTCGATGTCGGCGGCGGTCGCGCCGCCGAGATTGATCAGAAAGTTGCAATGCATTTCCGAGACCTGTGCGCCGCCGGCTTTCAGCCCGCGGCAGCCGGCGGCGTCGATCAGCTGCCACGCCTTGCGGCCCGGCGGATTCTTGAACGTCGAGCCGCCGGTGCGGCTCTTGATCGGCTGCGTCGCCTCGCGCGACTCGGTGATCTTGTCCATCTCGGCGGCGATGACGGCAGAATCGCCGCGCTCGCCTTGGTACAGAGCTTCGGTGAAGATGTAATCGGCGGGCACGCCGCAGTGCCGATAGCTGTAGCCCATGTCGGCGTTGCGCAGCACGTGGACGTGGCCCTGCCGGTCGACCGCGCGCGCTTCGACCAGCGCGTCCTTGGTCTCGCGGCCGTAGGCGCCGCCGTTCATGCGCAGCGCGCCGCCGACGCCGCCGGGAATGCCGCGCATGAACGACAGGCCGGCAATGCCAGCCTCCTGCGCCGCGCGCGCGACTTTGACGTCGGGCACCGCGGCTCCGGCGCGAAGGCGCGTGTCCTCGACAGTGATCTCGCTGAAACCGCGGCCGAGCCTGATCGTCACGCCCGGCACGCCGCCGTCGCGTACGATGAGATTGGAGCCGAGGCCGATGATGGCAACCGGAATATCCGCCGGCAGGTTGGCGAGCGCATAAGCAAGGTCTTGCTCGTCTTCCGGCATGAACAGAATCTGTGCCGGACCACCGACGCGAAACCAGGTCAGCTCCGCCAACGATTGATTTGCCAACAACCGCCCGCGCAGCGCCGGCATTTTGGCTTTCAGCTCGGCGACGATGTCGGGAAAACTCATGCGGCTGCGCCCACCATGGTGTCGAGCCAAGCCGCCAGCACTTTGCCGCCAAGCTCGCGCGTCGCCGGCCCCAGCGTGTGCACCTGCCGGCGGATCTCACGCGGATCGATGCCGGCCTTGCCGAGCTCGACGGTATGGCCGACCAGCCAGGATTCGAACCGCGCCGGCTCGGTCTCCAGATGAAATTGCAGCGCAAGCTGTGAAGGCTTGCGGAAAAACGCCTGCACCGGGCAATGCGGCGTCGCGGCGAGCCGCTCGCAGCCTGCCGGCAAGTCGCAATTATCGCCATGCCAATGCAGCACCGGACTGGTTCCAAGCAGTGCCAGCACCGAGGTTTCGCCCGCCGCCGTCAGCGTCAACGGCGCCCAGCCGATCTCCTTCACCGGCCCCGGCGCCACGCGCGCACCGAGCGCCGCCGCCATCATCTGCGCGCCGAGGCAAATGCCGAGGATCGGCTTGTTCGCAGCGAGGCGCGCCGCAATGGCGGCGATCTCGCCGGTGATGAACGGATAGGTCTCGGCCTCATAGACGCCGATCGGGCCGCCGAGCACGACCACCAGATCGGGCGCGATCAGCGTTGTGGCGTCGAAGCGCTCGATGCCGGCGTCGTGATAGCGGATGTCGTAGCCGCGCGCCGAGACGAGCGGTCCTAAAAGTCCGAGATCCTCGAAGGCGACGTGACGAACCGCAAGGCAGGCTTTAGCCATTTCCGGATCGTGCTCTAGGTTGCCGCCGCCAACTCGCCGGGCAGTGCATAGGCCCATTGGGTGATCGAACCGGCGCCGAGACACACCACATAGTCGCCCGGCTTCGCCATGCTGGAGACCAGCAGATGCAGCCGGTCCGGGCTGTCCAGCGCAAAGACCTGCCGGTGTCCGTTTTTGCGCAGGCCCTGCACCAACGAGTCACGGTCCGCGCCCTCGATCGGCGCTTCGCCGGCCGTATAGACCGGCGCGACGATGACAGCGTCGGCGTCGTTGAAGCAGGTGCAAAATTGCTCGAACAAAGCCTGTAGCCGCGTATAGCGATGCGGCTGCACCACGGCGATCACATGGCTCTTGGTGGACTCGCGCGCCGCCCGCAGCACGGCGGCGATCTCGACCGGATGGTGGGCGTAATCGTCGACGATGGTGACGCCGTTCCACATGCCGGTGCGGGTGAAGCGCCGGCGTACGCCGGCGAAATTGGCCAGCGCATTGCGGATCACGTCGTCGCCGATGCCGAGCTCGTGGGCCACCGCGATCGCCGCCGTGGCATTGAGCGCGTTATGCCGACCCGGCATCGGCAGCGCGACATTCTTGATCTCGTGCAAAAAACTCCCAGCGCGGTCGCGGAACACGATGGTGAACAGCGAAGTACCGCCGGCATGGGAGACATCGACCAGCCGCACGTCGGCCTGCGGGTTCTCGCCGTAGGTGACCATGCGGTGATCCTCGATGCGGCCGACCAGGCTCTGCACCACCGGATGATCGGTGCACATCACCGAGAAACCGTAGAACGGCACGTTCTCGACGAAGGCGCGGAACGCATCCTGCACCGCCTCGAAAGTCTTGAAATGATCGAGATGCTCGGGATCGATATTGGTGACGATGGCGACATCGGCCGGCAGCTTGAGGAAGGTGCCGTCGGACTCGTCGGCCTCGACCACCATCCACTCGCCGGTGCCGAGCCGTGCATTGGTGCCGTAGGCGTTGATGATGCCGCCATTGATCACCGTCGGATCGAAACCGTCGGCGTCGAGCAGCGCCGCCACCATGGACGTGGTCGTGGTCTTGCCGTGGGTGCCGGCGATGGCGACGCAGCTTTTCAGCCGCATCAGCTCGGCCAGCATCTCGGCGCGGCGCACCACCGGCAACCGCTCGGCGCGCGCCGCGACCAGCTCCGGATTGTCGGGCTTGATCGCCGAGGACACGACGAGGACGCGGACGCCGGTCAAATTCTCGGCCGCATGCCCGATCGAGATTTTCACGCCCTTGTCGCGCAGCCGCTTGACGTTGGCGCTCTCGGACTGGTCGGAGCCCTGCACCGTATAGCCGAGGTTCACCATCACCTCGGCGATGCCGCTCATGCCGATGCCGCCGATGCCGACGAAATGCACCGGCCCAATGTCGCGCGGCAATTTCATGGGTCGCTCCAACCTCTCTTCTTCCCCGCCCCTGGTGGGGAAGGAAAACCTACTGGTTTGCGCCCGCCGCCGCCACCTTCAGCACCAGGTCGGCAAGCCGGTCCGCGGCATCGAGCCGACCCACGGAGCGGGCTGCCGCCGCCATGGCGGTAAGCCGCTGCGGCGCCGCGGCGAGGCCCGCGAGCTCGGCCGCGAGCCGCCGCGGGGTGAAAACATCCTGGGTGAGCCGGATGGCTCCGCCGGCTGCTTCGAGGACGCCGGCATTGGCGAATTGGTCCTGATCGAGCGCATGCGGCAGGGGGACCAGGATCGACGGCCGGCCGATCGCGGCCAGCTCGGCGACCGTGGACGCCCCAGATCGCGACACGATCAGATGGCTCGCCGCCAGGCGCGCCGGCAAATCGGTGAAAAAAGGCGCTATTTCAGCGGCAACCGCGAGCTTGGCATAGGCGCCGCGCACCCGGGCCAAATCCTCATCGCGGGCCTGCTGCACGATCGCCAGCCGCGCCCGCAAGGCCGGTTCGAGGAGCCCGATCGCGGCGGGGACGATATCGGCCATGACGCGGGCGCCCTGGCTGCCGCCGAAAACCAGAAGCCGCAACGGATCGCCCGGCGCCGGATAGGGTATCGCCGCGGCCGCGACGACCGCCGGCCGCACCGGATTGCCGGTCAGCGTCGCTTTGGCGGCCAAGTCGGGCTTTTGGCCGAACATATCGGGGAACGAGGTGGCGATCGCGGCGACGCGGGGCGCCAGGAACCGGTTGGCGCGCCCGATCACCGCATTGGCATCGTGGATCAGGCTCGGCACCCCGGCCCAGGCAGCCGCCAAAACTGGCGGCACCGTCGGATAGCCGCCGAAGCCAACCACCGCGGCGGGCTTCAGCTGGCGGATGAGCGCGCGAGCCTGGAAATATCCGAGGCCGAGCTTGGCGGCGGTTTGGCCGAGCGCGATCGGATTACGCGACGCGACCGTCGCGCTTGAAACCACATGGATGTTTTGTTCGGAAAATGCGCCGCCATAGCGCTCGGCGCGCCGATCGGTGACGAGGTGAACCGGAATGCCGCGCTGCGCCAGCGCCGCCGCAAGCGCCTCGGCCGGAAACAAATGACCGCCCGTACCGCCGGCCGCCACCAGCACCGGCGCCCGGCCCGGCGCCAGCATCAGGCCGCGCTCCCGCCGAGCACGATTTCGCCGGGCAATCGCGCGCCTGGCCGTTCCCGCGTGAGTGCCACCAACATGCCCATGCCGTAAGCCAGCGAGATCAGCGACGAGCCGCCATAGGAGATGAAGGGCAACGTCATGCCCTTAGCCGGAATGAGATGCAGGTTGACCGCCATGTTGATGGTCGATTGCATGCCGAACAAAATCGCCAGCCCCGCGGCGGCGAAACGGATGAACGGGTCTTCCGTGCGCATCGCCTTGGTCAGCGCGCGGATCACAATGAACGCGAACAGCGCGACCAGAATGAGGCAGAGCACGACGCCGAACTCTTCCGCCGCGACCGCGAAGACGAAGTCGGTATGGCCTTCGGGCAGGATGCGCTTGATGGTGCCCTCGCCCGGACCGCGGCCGAACCAGCCGCCGCGAATGAACGATTCAGTGGCGATATCGATATTGAAGGTGTCGCCGGACGCCGGATCGATGAAGCGATTGATGCGTTGCGCCACGTGCGGCACGGTGAAGAACGCCGCCGTCAAGCCAAGGCCGGCGGTGGCGGCGAGCCCGATCACCCAGATGAAGCGCATGCCCGCCATGTAGAACAGCGCGCCCCACACCAGCGCGATCAGCATGGTCTGGCCGAAGTCGGGCTGCATCACCAACAGCGCCACCACGACGATGAGCAACATTAGCGCAAACGTATTGGCCGGCATTTCGGGACGCTTGGCCGATTCACCGAACAGCCAGGCGACCAGGACCACGAAAGCAGGCTTCAAAAACTCCGAGGGCTGGATGTTCATCCCTAAGATCACCAGCCAGCGCCGCGCTCCTTTGATCTCGGCGCCGAAATACGGCGTGATCGCGACCAGCGCGATGCTGACGGCAAAAACCACGATCGAGACTTGGCGAATTTCGCGCGGCGACAGAAACGACGTCGCGATCAGGACCCCGGCAGCGGGGATGAGGAACAGCACCTGGCGGTTGACGAAGTGGAATGGGTCGAGCCCGATGCGCGTGGCCACCGGCGGGCTCGCCGCCAGGCACAGCACGATACCGCCCAGCATCAGCGCGCCGAGCGCCGCCAATGTCAGCCGGTCGACCGTCCACCACCATTCGGAAAACGGCGTCGGTTGCGCCCGCGAGGCCAAAGTTGTCCCCTAGAATGACCCCTCCCCAGGAGAAGTCCCCGCCTAGTGGTGACACCGCCTTGGTTTAAAGGGGATTAAGAATCCTATTTTCCGTCATCCTGAGGTGCCCGCCGTAAGGCGGGCCTCGAAGGATGCACGGCCCGGGCCGTCGCCCTTCGAGGGCCGCTTGCGGCCACCTCAGGGTGACGGATTACTTTTTAGGCGTAAGCCCCGGCAATGCCCGCACCAAATCCCGGAACGCGTCGCCGCGGACCTCGAAATTGCGATACTGGTCGAACGAGGCGCAGGCCGGCGACAGCAGCACCACCGGCTCCGCGACCGTGGAGGCTTCGGCGTCGCGGGTGGCGGCGGCGACGGCCTTGTCGAGCGTTCCGTCGATCTCATGCGGCACGCCGGGCGACAGCGTCGCGGCGAATTCTTCGGCCGCCTCGCCGATCAGATAGGCCTTGCGGATGCGGGGAAAGAAACCGCGCAGCGATTCGATGCCGCCGGTTTTCGGCTTGCCGCCGGCAATCCAGAAAATGTCGCTGAAGCAGGCCAGTGCCTGGGCCGCCGAGTCGGCATTGGTGGCTTTGGAATCGTTGACATAGAGAACGGCGCCGCGGCGGCCGAGCTCTTCCATCCGATGGGCGAGCCCGGGGAACGAGCGCAACCCGGCCTGGATCGCCGCCGGTTCGAGGCCGAGCGCCAGTGCCGCGGCGGCAGCGCAAGCGGCGTTCTGCGCATTGTGCTGGCCGCGCAGCGAGCCGATGCCGCCGAGCTCTGCGATCTGGGTGACGCCCGAAGCCGTGGTACGCATGATGCGCCCGCTCGCGACATAGATGCCATTGCTCAATGCCTGCCGCACCGAAATCCTGACCACGCGTTTGCCGGCGTGTTCGAGCCGGTCGGCAATGGCGTGGCACCAGTCGTCGTCGACGCCGACGATTGCCGTGCCGTTGCTTGGCACGCCGGCGACGAGGCGCTCTTTCACCTCGGCGTAGTGCGCCATGGTGCCGTGGCGATCGAGATGGTCTTCGCTGAGATTGATCAAAATGCCGACCGAAGGATCGAGCGAGGGTGCGAGATCGATCTGATAGGACGAGCATTCGATGACGTGGACGCGGCCGGCTCGCGGCGGCTGCAGCGACAAAATCGCGGTGCCGATATTGCCGCCGAGCTGCGCATCCAGACCGGCCGATGCGGCAAGGTGCGCGATCAGCGCCGTGGTGGTCGATTTGCCGTTGGTGCCGGTGATGGCGACGAAAGGCGCGTCCGGCGCAAGCTTGGCGCGCTCGCGGCAGAACAATTCGATATCGCCGATCACCGCGACGCCGGCCTTGCGGGCGAGCGCAACGATCCAATGCGGCTCGGGATGGGTGAGCGGTACGCCGGGCGCCAACACCAGTGCCGCGATCCTCGACCAGTCGGCCTGCCGCAAATCGGCAGTGGGAATGCCGGCGGCATTGGCCTTGGCGACGCTCTGCGCATCGTCGTCGCAGGCGATGACGTCGGCGCCGCCGGCAAGGAGCGCGCTGGCGCTCACCAGCCCCGAGCCGCCCAGACCGAACACCGCGACCTTTTTCCCCGCGAAGGCCGTGACCGGGATCACGGCTACCTCAGCTTCAGGGTCGACAACCCCACCAGCGCCAGCACCACCGAGACGATCCAGAAGCGAATGACGATCTGCGGCTCGGTCCAGCCGAGCTGTTCGAAATGATGATGGATCGGCGCCATCTTGAAGATGCGCTTGCCGGTGAGCTTGAACGACACCACCTGCACGATCACCGACACCGCCTCGAGCACGAACAGGCCGCCGATCACGGCGAGAACGATCTCATGCTTGGTGGCAACCGCAACGGCGCCGATCATACCGCCGAGCGCCAGCGAGCCGGTATCGCCCATGAAGATCGAAGCCGGCGGCGCGTTGAACCAGAGGAAGCCCAAACCGGCGCCGAGCACGGCGCCGCACAGCACCGCAAGCTCGCCGGTGCCGGCCACGTAGTGAATTTGCAGATAGTCGGCGAACACGGCGTTGCCGGAGAGATACGCGATCATGCCAAAGCTCGCCGCCGCGATCATCACCGGAACGATGGCGAGGCCGTCGAGACCGTCGGTCAGGTTCACCGCGTTGCCCGCGCCCACCATGATGAAGGCGGCAAAAAACACGAAGAACCAACCGAGGTTGAGCACCACTTCCTTGAAAAACGGGAATACCAGCGTCATTGAAATCTGCGTCTGGCCGAGCCGGACCAGGGCGATAGCGGCAAGCATGGCGATGATAGCTTCGATGCCAAGCCGCGTGCGCGCCGAAAAGCCGTCGGACCTCTGCTTTTTGACCTTCAGATAATCGTCATAGAAACCGACAAAGCCGAAGCTGAGCGTCACGCCGAGCACGATCCAGACATACGGGTTGGCTGGGTTGGCCCACAGCAAGGTCGAGACCAGCATGCCGGAGAGAATCATCAACCCGCCCATGGTCGGCGTGCCAGCCTTGGCGATGATGTGCGACTTCGGCCCGTCGCTGCGGATCGGCTGGCCTTTGCCTTGGAACAGCCGCAGCCGGTCGATGATCATCGGCCCGAACATGAAAACAAAAAGCAGCGCAGTGATCACCGCGCCGCCGGTGCGGAACGTGATGTAGCGGAACACATTGAGGACAGAGAGCTTGTCCGACAGATCGACCAGCCAATAAAGCATTACAGCAACCTTATGCGGACGCTTCTTCCAGAGTGTGCGGATACACCCGTTGCAGCGCCTTGACGATGGGTGCCATGCGCGAACCGTTCGAGCCCTTCACCATGACGACATCGCCGGCACGGATCGCAGGCACCACTTGCGCTTCGAGCGCGGCGGAGTCCTCTGCATAGCCGCCGCGTTGGCCGGCGGGAAGGGCCTGCCATAGCGAACGCATCAGCGGGCCGCAGCAGAATACCAGATCGATGGCATTGGCCTCGACCGGCGCGGCCAGGCCGCGATGCAACGCCTTGCCCTTCGGCCCCAATTCGAGCATGTCGCCGAGGACGGCAATGCGCCGGCCCTGCGGCCCGATCGGCGCCTGGCCGAGCAAAGCGAGCGCCGCATCGACCGAAACCGGATTGGCGTTGTAGCTCTCGTCGATGAGGAGCGCCGCGCCGCCGGGCAGATCGAGCTCGATCGGCGCACCGCGGCCGGAGACGGCCTCAAGCTCGGCAAGTGCCAGCGCCGCCAGCGCGAGATCGGCGCCGACCAATTCCGCGACCGCCAATACCGCAAGCGAATTCATCACCTGGTGGCGGCCCGGCGCGCCGATCTTATAGGTGAGCTCGGTGCCGAGGATGTCGGCTTGCACGGTCGAGCAGCGCGGATGCAGCACGCATTTGATCAGGCGGGCATCGGCCTTGGCGTGCTCGCCGAACGACACGACGCGCGCGACCTTGGCTTCGTTGGCGCGGCGCGCCAGATGGGCGAATTGCGCGATGTCGCGGTTGAGGACGGCGACGCCGCCGGGCTCGAGTCCCAGAAAAATCTCCGCTTTGGCGTCGGCGATCTTGGTCAGCGAGCCCAGCGATTCCAGATGCACCGGCGCGATGGTGGTGATCAGCGCCACATGCGGACGGGCGAGCCGCGACAGCGGCGCGATCTCGCCGGCATGATTCATGCCCATTTCGAGCACCGCATAGCGCGCATCCGCCGGCAAGCGTGCCAGCGACAACGGCACGCCCCAATGATTGTTGTAGGACGCGGCCGAGGCGTGGGTCTTGCCGTCCTTCGACAGCGCGAGCCGCAACGCTTCCTTGGTGCCGGTCTTGCCAACAGAGCCGGTGACGCCGACTACCTTGGCGCTGGTGCGCAACCGCGCGGCGGCGGCGAGATCGCGCAACGCCGCCAGCACGTCGCGCACGACAAGGAGCGGCGCGTCACTCGGAAATTGTCCGCGCCGGTCGGCGGCAATGACGGCGAGGCCGGCCTTGGCCTTTAGCGCCGCGGCAACGAACTCATGGCCGTCGCGGTTGTCGCCTTGAATAGCGAAAAACGCCTCGCCGGGTGCGATCGTGCGCGTGTCGATGGAAATTCCGGAAATGGATTGCGGCAGCGCGCCGTGCCGCTCGGCCGCCATCGCGGTCGCCATTGCCTCGATGGTCCACAGCGCGCTCACGCGGCCAGCTCCTTGAGCGCCGCAGCGACGGCTTCGTGATCGCTGAACGGCACAATCCGGTCGCCGATAATTTGGCCGGTTTCATGGCCCTTGCCGGCAATCAACAGGACATCGCCGTGGCGCAATTCGGCGATGGCCGACCGGATGGCGTCGCGCCGATCGCCGATTTCGGCGGCGCCATGTGCTTCTCCCAAAATCGCCGCGCGGATGGCGGCGGCGTCCTCGCTGCGCGGATTGTCGTCGGTGACGACGACGCGATCGGCCTTTTCTGCCGCGATGGCGCCCATCAGCGGCCGCTTGCCCCGATCGCGGTCGCCACCGGCACCAAATACCACCGCAAGCCGTCCGGTCACATAAGGCCGCAAAGCATCGAGCGCCTTGGCGAGCGCGTCGGGCTTGTGCGCATAGTCGACAAAGATCGGCGCGCCGCGGCTTGAGCCGACAAGCTCGAGCCGGCCCTTGGCGCCTTTGAGATTTTCCAGCGCCGGAAATACCGCAGCCGCATCGCTGCCGGTGGCGATGGCGAGGCCTGCGGCAACCAATGCGTTCTCGACCTGGAATTCGCCGACCAGCGGCAAGCGCACGGCAAAGCTTTTGCCGTCGTGTTCGAGCCGCAGCGTCTGTGCGAAGCCTTCGATCTTGGCTTCGACCAGCCGAATGCCCGTTCCACTGCGGCCGACGCTGAGAATCGACAAGCCGCGTGCTGTTGCGGCATGGAGCACCGCGTCGGCGTGATCATGGTCGACATCGATGACAGCCGCGGCGCCGCGATCTAGCAGCGCCTCGAACAGCCGCAGTTTTGCGGTGAGGTAAGCTTCAAAATTTTGATGATAGTCGAGATGGTCGCGCGTGATGTTGGTGAAGCCGCCCGCCGCGATGCGCAAACCATCGAGCCGGAATTGATCGAGGCCGTGCGACGACGCTTCGATGGCAAGATGGGTGACTCCCTCGCCGGCGAGCGCATCGATCGAGCGATGCAGTTCGACCGGATCCGGCGTCGTCAGCGAGCCGTAAGTCTCGCTGTGCGGTGAGACGATGCCGACGGTGCCGATGCTGGCGGCGCTAAAACCCAGCGCGCTCCAAATCTGCCGCGTGAAGGCCGCGACCGAAGTTTTGCCGCTGGTGCCAGTGACGGCGGCGATGGTTTTAGGCTGGCGCTGATAAAATTTCGCCGCCGCCAGCGCCAGCGCACGCCGCGCGTTGGCAACGCGCGCGAACGCCACGTTCAGCGGCGCGGCCGGTTGATGTTCCGCAACAATCGCAACGGCGCCGGCCGCAATCGCCGGCGCGATGAAACGCGCGCCGTCGGCCTTGTTGCCGGCAATGGCGACAAAAACGTCGCCGCGCTTGACGGCACGGCTGTCCGCCGTCACCCCGCCAACGTCGAGATCGGCATGGCGCGGGTCGAGGTCGGCATCGGGAGGCAAAATCTCGCGAAGCTTCATCTCAAGCTTCTTGGTGGCTCGGTCGACAATGCGGCCAAGGCCTTACCTGCTTTCCTTCATCGAGGCCAGTATCTGCTGATCGGCCGGCGGCAAATCGAGGCGCGGCTCGATGCCAAGGAGCGGCGCGATGCGCGCCACCACGGCGCCGCCGGTCGGCACGGCGTTCCAGCCCGACGTGGTGAAGCCGTGGGTTTCCGGCAGCGCCTTCGGCTCGTCGAGCATGATCAGGAGCACATAGCGCGGCTGGTCGGCCGGCAGCACGGCGATGAAATCGGTGAGCACCCGGGTCTTGGAATAGCGGCCGAACACAACCTTGTCGGCGGTGCCGGTCTTGCCGCCGATGTAATAGCCGGCGACGTCGGCCTTGGACGCGGTGCCCTTCTCGACATTGAGCCGCATCAGATAGCGCATCATGGCGCTGGTCTCGGGCTTGATGACGCGATGGCCGAGCGCTTGGGCCTCGGCCTCGGTGCGCTTGAGGAACGTCGGCGGGATCAAAATACCGCCGTTCATCAAGGCGCCGACACCCATCACCGCCTGCAGCGGCGCCACCGACAGACCATGGCCGAAGGCGATGGTGATGGTGTTCAGCTCACTCCAGCGCTTCGGCACGATCGGCTCGGCGCTTTCTAATTCGGTGCGCAGGCGGTCGAGCTGGCCCATTTTTCTCAAAAACGCCTTGTGCGCATCGACGCCCATCGACATCGCGATGCGCGCGGCGCCGATGTTCGACGAATAGGTGAAGATTTCCGGCACGCTGAGCGACCGCTGCATCGGCTCGAAATCGTGGATGTCGAACTTGCCGTAGTGCAGCGGATTGTGGGCGTCGAACGAAGACTTCAACGTCACCTTGCCGGAATCGAGCGCCATGGCGACGGTGAACGCCTTGAACGTCGAGCCCATCTCGTAGACGCCGGTGGTCAGACGGTTGATGAGGCTCTGATCGCGCGGATTGTGCGGAATGTTCGGGTCGTAGTCCGGCTCCGACACCATGGCGACAATTTCGCCGGTGCGGACGTTGAGCACAAGACCGGCTGCCGCAATGGCGTGGAATTTGTCGCGCGCCTTGATCAGCTCGTCGCGTAGCGCGTGCTGCACGCGCAAGTCGACGGCGAGCTGTACCGGCGTTTGCAGCCTGTCGGTCGCGAGTCCCGCCAGGTGCAGCGCGGCGAGCCCCTGGTTGTCGAGCCATTTCTCGATGCCGGCGGTGCCCTGATTGTCGATGTCGACGCGGCCGAGCAGATGCGAGACCTCGGCACCGTTGGGATAATCGCGCTTGTTCTCGTTGAGGAAGCCGATGCCCGGCAGACCCTGATGATAAATCTCGCGCTGCTGCTCCGGAGTGATGTCGCGCTTGAGCCAGACGAATCCGCGCCGCGATGACAATCGCTCGCGCAGCTCGGTGGCGTCGAGATCGGGCAAGTCCGCGGTGAGCAGCTCGACCGCCTCGTCGACGTCGATGAGGCGGCGCGGCTCGGCATAGAGCGACGGCACGCGCACGTCGGTCGCCAAAACCTCGCCGTTGCTGTCGAGGATTTCGGGCCGTGCCGTGGCGATGGCGTCGCCGGAGACGACGCGATGGGCGACGCGGCCGTCGGAGACGGCGGCGAACATGACGAGGCGCGCCGCGATGATGCAATAGACGATGGCGAAGGCGACGATCGCCAATCCCACCCGCGCCCGCGCCTTGGCGGCACGATTGCTGTTGCGCCCATAAAGCAGGCTGCGCAGCAGCCGCCGCCGCCAGGGCTCGGCCGGTACGGCCTGAATCGTTTCCGCGGTCGCGCTCATTGGTTTAGCGCTCCGCTTGGCGGGCTCGGCGCTCTGCTCGGCTGGTCAGGCGGCGTTGCGGCCGGGGCCGGCGCCGGGATGGTTCCCGTCACCGCTTCGGGCGGATCCAAATTGCCGATCATGCCGCCGATCGGATCGTCGTTGGCGGCGCGGGCGTCGTCGGGCGGACGTTCCGGCAGCCGATCGAGGCTGTCGAATTGGGTCGGCGCGATCGGCTTGAGCTTGAGGAAACGCTTGGCCAAAATTTCGATGCGACCGGGATTGTCGAGCTCGCCCCATTCGGCGCGCAACGCGGCGATGCGGTCGCGCTCGCGCCGCACCTCGCCGCGCAGTTTTGCCAGATGCTCGGCTTGCACGGTCGAATCGAACTTGATGCGGTAGACATAAGCCGCGGCGAGTATCAGCGCGCCGATCACCACGATATTGATGACGCGGAAGATCATGGCCGCCCCCGCATGATCTCAGTGGGCGACGGCAGGCGCGGCAACAGATGGTCGATTGCCGCCGCGTGCGGCGGCGCATCGGTGCGTTCGGCGGCGCGCAGTTTTGCCGAGCGGGCGCGCGGATTGGCGGCAATCTCGGCCTCGTCCGGCGTTTCCGGGCGTCGCGTCAGCACGCTGAAGCTCGGCGGCGCCGCCACCAGTTCCGGCCGATGCCGCGAGCCGGCCGGCGCGCGGCTGCGTTCGGTGAGGAAGGTTTTGACGATGCGGTCCTCGAGCGAATGGAAGGCGACCACGACCAGGCGCCCGGCGGGTTTCAGCACCCGCTCGGCCGCGGCGAGGCCGCGCGCCAATTCGCCGAGCTCGTCGTTGACGAAAATCCTTAAGCCCTGGAACGTGCGCGTCGCCGGATGAATCGCGCTGTCGCGTGTGTACACGACACGCGCGACGATCTCCGCCAGCGCCCGCGTCGTAGAGATGGCGTGCTCGCCGCGTGCCTTGACGATCGCTCGTGCGACTGCGCGGGCATGACGCTCTTCACCCAATGTCGCGATGATGAGCCCGAGTTCGCGCTCACTGGCGCGCGCAACGATATCGGCCGCGCTCGGGCCATCGCGACCCATGCGCATATCGAGCGGCCCGTCGAGGCGAAACGAAAAGCCGCGCGCCGCATCGTCGATCTGCATCGACGAGACGCCGACGTCGAACACGATGCCGTCGACCGCGGACGTGCTGCCGACGATAGCTTCCAGGTTGGAGAACCGGTCCTCGACCAGATCGAGCCGGCCTTGGGCCGCCTCGACCAGACTTGCGCCTCCGGCGATCGCGCTCTGATCGCGATCGATGCCGATGACGCGGGCGCCAGGCGTCTCCAGGATCGCTTGCGTGTAACCGCCGGCACCGAAGGTCGCATCGACGTAAACTCCGCCGTCGCGAACGCCAAGCCACTCGACGGTACGACGGCCGAGCACGGGAATATGACGAGCCGGTCCGCCAGCGACAGCGTGACCGTCGCTGCCCGTCATTCTTCCCGCGCTCCGAGCGGTTTTTCCGCCGCGATCCGGGTTCCCGGCACATGCTTGAAGGCGCGAACTTTCGCGGTGGCCTCCGCGAATTCCGTGCGAAAGCGGCCGGGCTCCCAGATCTGAAATTTGTGGCCGAGGCCGACAAACGACACCG